>FUFK010071596.1_pt2 | contig 50428 bp, 44 predicted proteins | sample 1021851 | NCBI WGS metagenome assembly FUFK01 (sample SAMEA51879418, study PRJEB19060) | metagenome | reverse complement strand
GAGAAGCAAGGCAGCAGATGCAACAACAAATGGCAGAGCAACAAGAAGCTCTACAAACAGCAGAAGCCGCTGGTAAGGCTGCACCTGCATTGAAAGCACTACAATGATGACCAATGATGATTATAGATTAGTATTCACCTCCAAAGAAGGAGAGCGAGTATTACAGGATTTACGAGAGCGTTTCTATGATAGAGATACTTTTGTACGAGGAGAGACAGACACGACTGCATACAATCAGGGAGCAAGAAGTGTTCTGTTTTTTATATTTAGGCAACTAAATGATTTTCAACCACTAGATGAAAAAGCGAAAGGAGAGTAAGACATGGCTGAAGAACAACAGGTAGCGGAAGCTCCGGTAGAAACTGGGCAGGCTCCGTCTGAAGATTGGAAAGCAAGTTTACCAGAAGATATAAGAGACAATCAATTAATACACAATGCAAACAGTATTGAGTCCTTAGCAAAGACTGCAATCCATGCACAAAGCATGATAGGAGCTGATAAGATTGCTGTGCCGGGTCGATGGGCAAACGATGATGACTGGAACAATGTTTATACAAAACTGGGTAAGCCTGAAGATGCACAAGGCTACAAGCTAGAATTGAAAGAAGGTACACAAGTCGATAAGGATATGGAGAGTTGGTATCGAGGGTTAGCTCACAAGGCAGGTCTAAACGATAGACAAGCCAATACTATCTTTCAAGAATACATGGCTAAGGAAGCAGAACTCAAAGCAGCAAATGCTCCACCTTCTCCAGAGGATGTAGAGATCATCAAGGGCGAAGCAGAGATTGCCTTGAAGAAGGAATGGGGTAAAGCATTTGATACAAAGATGAATGAAGCCAAAGGAGTGCTTACAGAGTTTGCACCCAAAGACTTTGATCAATTACTTACAAAGGATGGTGTACCACTAGGTAACGATCCTGTATTTATAAAAACACTAGCCAACATAGGAAACTATATCAACTCCAAACTAGGTGAGGATAAGATGGTTGGCAGCAAGCAACAGCCACAGTATACACCGGCTGATGCAGAAAAAGAGATTGCAGCCTTGCGAGGAGATCCTCGTGATGGCGGCCCCTACTGGGATAAGAAGCATCCAGATCACATNAGAACTGTACAACAAGTNACAGGAACTTATGGANTATATGCACCCAGAAGAGGAATAGAATTTACAGAAGAACGTAAAGTAAGATAAGCGAAAGCCCTTACCGGTGGCACCGACAGCTAAAGGTGATTAACCTTAAATATAGAAGTGTCCTGCGAAAGCAGGGTAGCAATTTGTTTTCTTAATATTATTAACTTTTTTACAAGGAGAGCGTTATGAGTACGCAAATTACTACAGCTTTTGTAAACCAGTTTAGCAGTAATATAACCATGTTAAGTCAACAAATGGGTTCTCTACTAAGAGAAGCAGTTGATGTGGAAACTGTTACTGGTGAGAAAGCTTTTTTCGATCAGGTAGGTTCTGCTGTAGCACAGGTAAGAACTTCCCGTCATGGTGATACTCCATTGATGGAAACACCACACGCAAGAAGAATGGTTACAATGTCAACCTATGAGTATGCGGATTTAATCGATGATCCCGATAAAATCAGATTACTTGTAGATCCTACGAGTTCCTATGCTAGAGCAGCAGCGATGGCGATGGGGAGATCTATGGATGATGTTATAATCTCAGCAGCTCTCGGTACTGCTAGTACAGGCAAGACCGGAAGCACATCCACAGCATTACCATCTGGGCAAAAGATCGCTCATGGAAGTGCAGGATTAACTCAGGCTAAACTAGTGTCTGCTAAAAAGATACTAGATCAAAATAGNGTAGACCCTTCAATCCAGAGATACATNNTAGTATCACCTGAGCAGATTGAAGATTTATTAAANATCACCTCTGTTACTTCAGCAGACTTTAATACAGTCAGAGCTTTGGTACAAGGTGAAGTAGATACATTTGTTGGTTTCAAGTTTATCGTAAGTAACAGACTAAACACAGACAGCGATGGTAACAGACAAGTTATCGCTTTTGCCGGAGATGGCATTAAACTGGCTGTAGGTAAAGATGTTACTGGTCGTATAGATGAGAGATCCGACAAGTCGTATTCCACACAAATCTATTACTGTATGGACATCGGGGCAACTCGTATGGAAGAAGAAAAAGTAGTAGAGATAGCCTGCACAGAATAGGAGGTAAATTATGGCTAATGTAAATCAAACNCTAGTTTCTAACTTTGAAGCTAGTCCTATCGTCAAAAGCTCCTCTTCTCAATTAGGTGGAGTCATGCGTATCGCACAAGGTACTATCGCATTGGCAGCAGGGGATTTGAGTGCAACTGATACAGTTATGCTTGCACCTATTCCTACTAATGCTTCTGTCGTTAGTATCAAGCTTTTCAATGACGATCTTGATTCAGGATCAACCAATACTACCGATGTAGGATTGTACGCAGCCGACAGTAGCACAATCACAGCAAAAGATGATGATTGTTATGCAAGTGCTATTACGGATCTAAGAGCTGCTGTTACCACAGGTACAGAGGTTGCTTTTGAAGCAAGAGATATCAACACTATGGGGCAAAAGGTTTGGCAAGATGCTGGCCAGTCATCAGATCCGGGCGGATATTATTATGTCGGTCTAAAGTTTGATGCTGCTGGTGATACAGCAGGAGACCTATCTTTTGTTATCACATACGTTGTTGATTAATAGGTAACATGAAAGGGGAGTTGCGTTAGCACTCCCTTTTCCTTACAAGGAATTTATTATGGCATCAGAAGTAGATATAGCAAACTCAGCACTTAACATGATAGGTGCATCTAACATAAACTCTTTGACAGAGGATAGTGTTGCTGCAAGAATAGTAAACCAGCGATACACCTTTGTAAGAGATGCGGTGTTTCGTTCTCATCCTTGGAATAGTTTGATAAGGAGAGCAACACTAGCAGAAAACTCTACAGCTCCAACATGGGGTTTTACCAAAGCTTACAATTTACCAACTGATCCTTTTTGTTTGCGTGTATTGCGTATAGAAAATTTAGATATAAACTTTCGAGTAGAAGGCAGAACGATTGTTACAGATGAGACTACTATGAAAATAAAATATGTAGCAAGAATAACCGATCCTAATGAATACGATAGTCTGTTAATGGAGTCTATTTCTGCAAGATTGGCAGCAGACATTTGTTACTCTGTAACCAACAGTAATTCTTTAGTGGCTAGTATGTATAATCTCTATGAAGCGAAGATCAAAGAAGCAAGATTTGCAGATGCTACAGAAGGTATGCCCGGAGAAAGTCGAGCAGATGTTGGTGTATATCCAGCAGATACTTTTGTCAATTCGAGGTTCTAATGACCTATACAAGTCCTAGATATACCAACTGGACTGCTGGTGAGCTTTCAGATAGATTAGATGGTAGAACAGATCTTACAAGATATTTTAACGGAGCAAAGTCTTTAGAAAATTTTATAGTCTATCCTGCTGGTGGTGCAGCAAGGAGACCGGGTACAAAGTTTTTACATGAAGTAAAAGTAAGTGCGAATGCAGCACGACTAATACCTTTTGAATTTAACACTACGTCTGCAAATACCTATGTATTAGAATTTGGTAATAATTATTTTAGAGTATATCAAGATGGTGGTATNGTAACTGAAACNGGTAAAACTATTTCCGGTGCAACCAAAGCNAATCCTGTTGTTATCACAGCAACCTCACATGGTTTTAGTAATGGCGATCATGTTATTATTGGCAGCGTTGCAGGTATGGTGGAACTCAACGGAGTTACAGGAATAGTCGCTAACAAAACGACAAACACTTTTGAACTTACAGATGTTGATGGTACAAATATTAATAGCACAGNGTTTACTACGTACACTTCCGGAGGTACAGCAAGTCGTATTGTAGAGATTACCACAACGTATACTACTGCACAAATATCTGAAATCAAAGTAACACAATCTGCGGATGTTATGTTTGTAACACACAACGACCATCCCGTTAGAAAGATACAAAGAACAAGCAATACGGACTGGACTATCTCCGATGTCTCCTTTATAAACGGCCCGTACCTAGATGAGAATGCTACTACAACTACTCTTACTCCAAATGGTCGAAGTGGTAGCATTACTCTTACTGCATCAGGAGATACATTTGTTTCTACTGATGTAGGAAGATTAGTAAAAATATATAATGGTTATGCAAAGATAACAGCATTTACTTCTGCAACTGTAGTTACTGCAACTGTGCAAACAGATGAGTTAGGAGTAGCAGAAATATTACCTAGTTATGCGAGCGATACAATTAGTTTTGTAGAAGGTGATCCTAGCAGTACAGGATCATCCCACAATGATTTTATACGAGATAGCAACAAACAGTTTGTCATAGAAGGTTTTACCGAAGGTATGACGATTACTGCAAGCGGTGCATCAAATGGTGCAAACAATAGAGACTATGAGATTGTAAAAGTAACAAGTGATGAAATAACTTTAGTGCCTGTAGATGATGTTGTAAATGAATCTGCAAGTAATACCATTACTCTTGTTGGAAAGCTAAATGCCACCGATGAGTTTTCACTAGGAGCGTTTTCAGAGACTACAGGGTTTCCAAGAGCCTGTGCTTTCTATGAGCAGCGTTTAGTGTTTGCAGGTACAACTAGTCAACCACAATCTTTATTCTTTAGTGTTGCCGGTGATTTTGAAAACATGACAGAAAGCGATAGTGATAGTTCTGCTATGAACTATACCATCGGAAGTAATCAGGTTAACAGAATATTGTATCTTGCATCATCTAGAAGTTTGATTGTAGGAACGACTGGTGGTGAGTTTGTAGTGAGAGCTTCTGGTAATGATGAACCAGTATCACCAACAAACATACAGATAAAGCAACAAGCAAGTTATGGTAGTGCTGATATACAACCAGTACAAGCAGGAACCTATACTTTGTTTGTGCAAAGAGCAAAAAGAAAAATAAGAGAACTAGGTTATGTATTTGACACAGATTCTTTTCAGGCAGTAGATCTAACTATTCTTGCAGATCATGTTACAGAAACAGGAGTGTTAGAGCTTGCGTATCAGCAAGAACCTTTCTCTATTGTCTGGGGTACAACAACCGATGGCAGATTGATTGGTCTTACCTATCGAAGAGAAGAACAGGTAGTGGCATGGCATCAACATAAATTAGGAGGTTCTTTTACGACAGGTGGCGTAACCACTAATCATGGTATTGTAGAAAACATAGCTGTAATACCGGGAGAACTAAATCAAGATAATTTATACATGGTAGTAAAAAGAACTATCAATGGTGCAACGAGAAGATATGTAGAAATATTATCCGATATAGATTTTGGAACAAATATACAAGATGCTATCTTTGTTGATAGCAGTCTAACCTATTCAGGATCTAGTACATCAAGTCTATCAGGTCTTGACCATTTAGAAGGGCAAACTGTTTCTATATTAGAAGAAGGAGCAGCTCATCCAGACAAGACAGTATCAAGCGGAAGTATTGCAACTGATAGAGCAACAACAAAAGCTCAGGTAGGACTAGGTTACACTTCTACATTAAGAACTGTAAGGTTAGAAGCGGGGAGTGCAAGTGGTACAGCTCAAGGCAAAATTAAAAAAATTCATAGTGTTATTGTTCGTTTTTTTCGTACTGTGGGTGCTTCTGTGGGAACTAGTACAGACAATGTCGACACCATCCCCTTCAGAGACAGTTCCGATCCAACAGACACAGCAGTACCATTATTTACAGGAGACAAAACCATAGAAGCTCAACCCTCTTGGGATACAGAAGGTGCAATCGTAGTGCAACAGACACAAGCATTACCTATGACGATTGTTGGTATCTATCCAAGAGTAGTAGTACAAGATTTTGATTGATGAGAATAATAAAGTTTATACCAGAACACGCAAAAGAATTAGTAGTAGAAAATAAATTATCTTTTGGTACACAATCACCAGATCATGACTGGGAACACCACATGGAGCGAGCAGCATTGCATGATGCTTGGACAGGTATAGAGAACGGACACATTATCGCAGCAGCAGGTTTTATTCCTATGTGGGATGGTGTTGCAGAATGTTGGTTTATAGGAAGCGATAGAATACAAACAAGAATTAAGTCTGTTGTAAAAACAACAAAAGATATTATGAGCAAGGCACCTTATGCAAGGATGCACGCAAATGTAAAAGCTGATTGGATGCAGGCAATACGCTTTGCAGAATTTTTAGGTTTTAAAAAAGAAGGTTTAATGAAAAAGTTTGGGCCAGAGGGTGCAGACTATATTGTAATGGGAAGGATAAAATAATGGGAACAGCCTTAATGGTAGCAGGTACAGCCTTAACTGTATCATCACAATTAGCAGCAGGAAGAGCCGCTAAAAAAGCAGCAGACTATAATGCAAGCGTAAATGAAAGAAATGCACAAAGAGCAGAAATACAAGCAGAGAATATTGCAAGGACTACAGAGTTTAGTATTCAGAGAAGTAGAAAAAAGTTTAAAAGACTAAATGATAGAACACAAATGGCCATTAGAGGTAATGGCTGGTTAGCTACAACTGGTACACCTTTAAAAATATTATTACAAAATGCAATGAATTATGAAGAGGATGTTGCTGCACAAAGATTACAATCAGAAGTAAAAAGACAAGAACAATTTGAAGTAGCTACAAATCAAAGATTGAATGCACAGTTACAAAGAATGCAAGGTAAGGTGGCAAGAGAGGTTTCTAAAACACAAGCTATGGGAACGCTCTTAACTAATACCGGACAAATAATAGCAATGCAAAAGACATCATAATGAAAGTACCTACATACGATAGACAAGTAAGTGAAACTTTTGATACAGGAAGTAGAAATCTTACAGCACAAGTTAGCCCTAGCAGTATGGCTGCACCATTTCAGGCTACTGCACAACTAGGCCAATCAGCATTTAATGCTGGTATACAATGGTATGGGCATGACTTAAAACTCAAAAGAAACAATGAAGAAGCTGCTGCTGTTTTAGAGTTGAGAAAACAAAGTTCTGCTTTAAAAAACAAAATTCTGTATGGAGATTTACAGAATGGAGTTGCTCCGGTATCACCAGAAATACAAAAAGAAACTTACGATGCAGAGATAAAAAAAATACAAGCTAACATAGCAAGTAAGATGTCAGATAAAGTTGCAATGAAAAGGTTTAGTTCATCATCTCTAAACACTATTCTTACAGATAGTTTAGATGTACAAAAAAATTCTAGGTTGCAAACTGTAGATAGAGCAAAAGCATTATTTAATGAAGAAATATTTATTTTAAAAAGAACTTTACAACAAAATCAAAGCAACTCTAAAGGTATAGAATATAAACAAGCTTATGAAAAACTCTACGGAAGTGTTGCATATCAAAAATTATATGGGGTGAGTAGTGGTAACGAAATACCAAGTATGTTCGAGAGAGGACAAATTTTAGGAATTATAGATGCTACTGATGCACAAAAATTAAAAAGAACATCCTTAGAAGATCTTGATGAAAGTTCAGTAAATGACTTTTTACGATTAGCACAAACAGAGGAAGAGTTTGAAAATCTTGAAGCAAAAATAGTTAATGGTGAGTATAAAAATCTATCTACTAGCTCACAAGACAGATTATTAAATAGAGTAACAAATAAAAAACTAGCATTTATAAAATCAGAAAATAGAAAAGACGCAAAAGAAATAGAGCTAAATAAAAAAATAAGAAAAGAAAAACAAGATAAAAACTTTTCCAAGATTGATAGTGCTATTAGAAAATACAATCTTGATGGTGAGTTTCCAGAAGGACAAGAAGTAAATGAATTTGAGATTATAAATCTTATTGAAAGCAGAGACTTATCTGCTTCTGGAGGAGAGTTATTATTAAAAAGATTAAAAAGGGAAGATGCAGAACAAACAAATCCTTATTATTACGCTTTGGCACAAGAGGTTGTAAGAGATCCTAATATGACTAAAGAAGATTTAATTGCTATGAGACAAGAGATTTACAACAATACTGGTAGAAGGGGCATGATAAAGTTAACAGATGCTGATAGACTTTCTAACCTCATAGATAAAAGATTAGATGACTCTTATGACTCAAGAGAAGAAGAAAGAATAAGAGAAGAATTAGATACATATATAGATAATAACTTTAGAAAAGAAAACATTACTAAATTTAAATTTAATCCTATGTTAAAAGATAGGTTTGAAGAATTATTAGAACAAGAAAATCCTTTAACAAATAAAAATTATACTCCCTTTGAAGCTGCTAAAGCAGTCAAAGATCTTGCAAGATCTTTTATCAAAGAAAGAGTAATACCTTTGCCACCTGTAGTGCAAAGTGAAGAATTTAGAGCTTTATTAAAAGAACCCGGTTTGAAGAAATTAACTATAGAAGATATAGAAAAAGAAAAAACAAGAGCTATGAATTCTAATCAAAGCGTTGATGTTATAGAAAGAAGAATACAAAAACTAAATGAGATGATTGAATATTTTAGAACGAGAGAGGACTAGTAGTGTTTGAAGATGATGATATAATGTTAGATTACTACGAGGGAAAAAAAGCACATAGAAGATTTAATAATCTTGCTCCTTTGTTAGAAGAAAAGGGATTAGATCCTCAACTAGCACTAGATGCTAACTATGTTCCATCAGGACAACCTAAAGAATACGATGATCAGTTTTTACAAAATGACAAAAACTTTCAGGCTGTTGGTAGAGTTATGTATAACATGGATGTTAATGCAAATAATAAAAAGTTAGGTACAAGAGGTGTAGAAAAAAATATTCCACAAACAGATTTAGACTTTGCAAATTATGCACTAGATCAATTAGGATGGTTTAATTATAACATACCGCAGATGATATATGATGGTGTTTCATTATCGAAGGCAACACCTGATCAACGCATAGCATTTTATTATGGAATGAAAGCATACGATAGATTAAAAAACTTTACACGCTCTGGCACAGCAAGATTTTTTAATGGCGTAGTTGCAGATCCTTCAACATATTTAGGATTAGGAACTATAGGTTTAGCAGTACGATCCTTGACTAAAAAAGGTTTAACGAAAGCAGGGTGGATGAACACATTAAAACTTGCAGGGGTAGGAGCAACAGAAGGTTCTGCGTATGCTGCTATAGATGACTATTTTAGACAGGATGTTGCAATAGGTGCAGAAGCTCAAGAGAGTTTTGACTTACAAAAGTATCTTAAATTTAACATAGAAAATCCTGCACTAGTAGGAGCTGCTGCTGGAGGAATACCAACTGCTGCACCGGCTGTTGCTACAAAGCTAGGTAAAGAAGCTATAGATTTAGCAAAGCGAGTTGAGATAGATGATAGTGCAACTTTAAGTGCTAACCCTATTCCGTTTAGATTAAAAGATAAAACTATTAAATCTCTCGATGATATAAAAAATAAATATCCAGAAGTTGACTTATCTTTATCAACAAAACCAGAAGGTATTACATTGAGCAAAATAATAGTTCCAGAGAATAACAGATCTGAAGGTGTGGGAACTAAAGTTATGAATGATTTGATAAATTTTGCAGATGAAAACAATTTAAAAATAGCACTTACACCAGACAATACTTTTGGAGGAAGTAAAGCAAGATTAAAAGAATTTTACAAAAAGTTTGGATTTGTAAACAATAAAGGAAGAAATAAAGATTTTGCTTTTAGAGAAACTTTGATAAGACAGCCAAAAAATAAAGAAGCAAGAAAATCTGTAATAGAGCAAAATAGAAAAGAAGCAAACATAGATAGATTTGGTTATGATCCAAATGATCCAACGCAAAATAAAAAAGTAGAAGCAAGACCTAGAGATGAAAGCTCTGGTCATGCAGCAGATATTGTTCCTGCTAGCTTTGGGCCACCTGCTCATGATATGAATATGCGTATAGAAGAAGAGTTTTCACCAAAAGGCATATCAACTTTTTCTACTGATGTTGGTAATAATTACGAAAATTTAAAATTCTTTATTACTTCTCAAAGAGGAACTAAAGAGTATGATCAAGAAGTTGCTTTTTTTAGAAAGCTTTTTGATATTAAAGGTAACCCTGATGCAGAAGTAACTATTTACAGAGCAAGTCCTACTGATGATTTAAGACCGGGTGATTTAGTAACACCTATAAAAGCAGATGCAGAGTTTTATGTAGAACAAAGCAAAGTTACAAGACAAGATATAAGAGATGCTGAAAAGAAAAGAAGATTAGAGGGTGATGAACCAGTAGATCTAGCTAAAGAAAAAACTATTAAAAAGATGGATGCTATAATTGATATATTTCCAGAAACTAAAGTTACACCTTCTAAAGTTTTTACATATAAAGTAAAAGCAAAAGATTTGAGATGGGATGGTAACAATGGTTTGGTTAGATGGGGATATTTTCCTCAAGATAATGTTACAGAAATCAAAAAACAGTAAAGGTTACAATGGCTAAACAAACACAGCTTTTTCCTGCGGAACAGATGCAGGAGGAAATTACTAATTTAGGTTCAAGTTTTAATGAAACACCTAATCTTGATGATGTAAAGATAGAGACTGCACAACCTATAGAATTGCAAGTAGAGGAACAAACTGATGATGTAGAACAACTATCAATGATGGATTTTTTACCAGAGGAGTCAGACTTTACTCTTGAAAGTATAGATCCCTATGAACGAAACCAGTATGCTAGGTTGCAAGGTTTTGGAATGAAGCAAGTCATAGACTTAGCTACAACTAAATTAAAAGAAAAAGAAAAGTTAGAAGTACCAAAAACACAAAGAGATGAATTTTTACCACCAGAGCCAAAAGAAATAGAAGAAGAAGTCTCTCCAGAGGGTATAGCAAATACAAATCAAGTTTTACAAAACTCAGCTTTAAATAGTTTAGGATTACAAATAGATGCTGATGGTAATTTACAATCTTTAAAAGAACGAAAATCAATACAACCAACAGACGATGAAGTAAATAAAACATTACTTGATTTAACTACATCTAAAAGAGTTGAACTATCAAATCAACCATTAACAGATTTTAGTGCAACAAATAAAAAGGGAGAGAGTTTACTTCCTAACGAGGAAGGTGTATTAGCTGTATTGAATAGTCAAAGTGAAACTTACGCAGGAAAAATCACAGAAGCAACTAGAGGTAAGGTAACACAAGCTGCTACAAGACAATTAGCAGATTTGATAGGTATGACTGAAAATGGTCTTACAAAAGCAATCCTAAACAGAAAGATGGGTGGCGTTGTATCTATAGAAGGTCAAGGATTAGCAGAGACAATGTTAGCTGCAAGAGATTTATTAGTTACAGAAGTTTCTAAGTTAGATGATATAGCAGCACAAATAAAAAAAACTGGTGGAAGTCCTGAAGAGTTGTTAGCTTTTCGCAGGCAAATGACCTTGGTAACAAATTTACAAAGACAAATAAAAGGATCACAAACAGAAATAGCAAGAGCTTTAGCACAGTACAATATACCTACTAGAGAGGGTAAAGGAGCAATCAGAAGAGCAGAAGATATACAAAATGTTTTAGAAGAGTTTGGCGGTGAAACAGATGTAAGGGCTATGGCAAGTATGTATAGCGATCTTCCAAAAGGCAAAGCTAGGTTTGAGTTTGCAAAAAATAGTTTTAACAAAAAAGCTTTTAATGCTGTGTATGAGGTTTGGATTAATGCTCTGTTGAGTAGTGGTGTTACACATTTTAAAAACTTTATAGGAAATACTTTAACAACTATAAATCAAATAAATTCTCTAGCAGGTGCCGCTACTATTAATAGTATTAGAAAAACTTTTGGAGGGCAAGATTCAGGAGTTGCATGGTCAGATGTTAAGGCTAGTATTTTTGCTATGACAAGTGTTATGCCAGAAGCTTTTGGGGCAGCAGGTAAAGCCTACAAAGGAGAAGGTGTAATGGCAGGATCTAAGCTCGACTATAACAAAATTAGAAGAAGAGCTTTTTCTGCTGAAGAGTTTGAGCAAAGTGGAAATATTGGTACTGCAATAGATGTACTAGGTAATGTATTTACACTAGGAAGAGTGCCAACAAAAGCTTTAGAGTTTGAAGATACTTTTTTCAAAGTGATAGCTAACAGAATGTCTTTAATGAGAAGTGCTTATAAAGAAGCAGAAAGACAGGGTTTTGGAGATAACCTTGATGAAATGGCAGAGTTTATTGCAGATTATGTTTATAACCCTCCGCCTAGTGCTATTGAAGAAGGAGAAACTTTAGCTAAATATATAACTTTGCAAAGTGATTTAGGTGGGGGTGGTAAGGCTGCTCATACTATGATAAAAAAAACCCCCGGCTTGAGATGGTTTTTGCCTTTTTTTAAAACACCTTTAAATGCAATTAAATACGCTTCTGATCATACACCTTTAGGATTGTNTTGGGGTGATACTAAAAGAATGNTAGAAAAAGGAGGNGCGGATGCAGATGTAGCTAGAGCAAGAATTGCTTTAGGTTCTATGGCAACAGTTGTTGGTTTTGGTTTTATGATGAATGATACTATTACAGGTGGTGGCCCATCTGATAGAAATTTAAGGAGACAAATGAGAGATGCAGGGTGGCAACCATATTCAATTAAGGTTGGAGACAAGTATTATAGTTACTCTGGATTTGAACCATTCTCAACTGTTCTAATGGTTTTAGGGGATTTAAAAGATGTAGCAGTATCAGGCTTGTTATCAGACACAGAAGTAGAAGAGGTGGTTTGGTCAACTATAGGAGCTTTAGGATATTCTCTTACAAACAAAACTATGTTACAAGGATTTGCAAACTTGATAGAAACTCTTAGAGAACCAGAAAGATCAGCAGGAAAAACTGCAAGAAATATTATATCAGGTTTAATACCATCAGGAGTAGCAAATATAAACAAATCATATTTTGATCCAGTATTAAGAGATACATCAACTCTGCTGAAAAAGTTTAAAAGTAGAACTCCGGGGTTAAGTCAAACTCTAAATCCAGAGAGAAATTTATGGGGAAAAATAAAAGTATCTGGTGGTGCAGCAGGGCCAGACTTTATAAGTCCTATTTATCAAAGTTTGTATCAACCAAACAAAGCAGATTTAGAAATAATATCTTTAAATTTTGCACCCACTATGCACCCTAAAATAGTTCAGTTACCATCTGCTCCGTCTGGTAATCCTATAGAACTATCTGATCAACAAGTAGATTGGTTTCATACAAGAGCAGGTGAACTATCCTTAGAATATGTAAACGAACTTATAAATGATCCTAGTTGGGAACAAGACAAAAAAGAAATGGGTAATGATTGGGCCAAAGAACAAATACAAAAAATGGTAAGATATGCAAGAGCAGAAGCTTTGGGAGAATTAGAAGATGACTCTCCTTTTGCATCTGAATTACAAATAAAAATTGAGGAACTTTATGAAAAACAAGAACAAGAAGAAATGGAGAGAATGCAATGACAGTATCATCAACCACAACTAAAGTAAGCTATTCAGGAAATGGCAGTACAACTGTCTTTGCTTACACATTTAAGATATTTGCAGCAGCAGAGATAACTGTAATTATCAGAAGTTCTACAGGAACAGAAACAGTAAAGAATTTAACCACAGACTATAGTCTGTCAAACATAGGTGTAGATGGTGGCGGTAATGTAACTTTTGGATCTGCTCCTGCTAGTGGTGATACAGTTGTGCTTATTAGAAATACTCCAAACACACAAACGCTAGACTTAGTGGAGAACGATCCGTTTCTNTCAAGCTCCTTTGAAGATACANTNGATAAGATTACACATCAACTTATAGAGCAACAAGAAGAGATAGACAGAAGTATCAAAGTATCTCGTACTAACAGCATTACTAGTTCAGAGTTTACTACCAACGCATCTGATAGAGCTAGTAAAGTTTTAGGCTTTGATAGTTCTGGAGAGTTGTCGGTTACAACAGAGTTAGGAACATTTAAGGGTAACTGGGCAGCATCAACCTCGTATGTCATTAGAGACTTAGTCAAAGATACATCTACCGGAAATATCTTTTTCGTAAATACAGCTCATACTTCTAGCGGTAGTGAGCCATTAACAAGTAACGCAAACTCTGCAAAATATTCACTTATCGTAGATGCTTCTTCTGCTACTACTCAAGCCACTAATGCTTCCACAAGTGCAACTGCTGCTGCTAGTTCAGCAACAGCCGCAGCAAGTTCTGCAAGTACCGCTTCTACGCAAGCATCTAACGCTGCATCTTCTGCAAGTACCGCAGCTACACAAGCAACTAATGCAGCTAGTTCTGCTACTGCTGCCGCTGCAAGTGCTACTGCCGCTGCTGCTAGTGCAGACAACTTTGATGATGTTTACTTAGGAGCAAAGTCAAGCGATCCCGCTACGGACAATGACGGGGAATCCTTGGTTGTTGGCCAACTTTATTTTAATACAACTACTGATGCTTTAAAAGTTTACAATGGTTCATCTTTTCAAACAGTAACAGCAGGCACTATTTTAAGTTCTGTTGCAGGTGATACTACACCGCAGCTTGGTGGCAACTTAGATACTAACTCTCATAACATACTAATAGATGATGCACATTATATAGGAGATGAAAACAACAAAGAGCAGATTGTATTTCAAACAACAGCGTCAGCAGTAAACCAGTTTGATGTAACAAATGCAGCAACAGGCAATCCACCAAAACTATCTGCAACAGGGGATGATAGCAACATAGATTTAGACTTAGAAGCAAAAGGTACAGGTCATGTTACTGTACGAGGTAACAGCAATCCCGGTGCTATACAGTTTAACTGCGAGAGTAACTCACATGGACAAATTGTAAAATCACAACCGCATTCCGCTTCAGTTACAAACGTACTTACACTACCACCGGGAAGCGATCAAGAAATAGTGGGTACAAGTGCAACACAGACTTTAACAAACAAAACTATAGATGCTTCTCAGTTATCAGGCACAGTTGCTAATGCAAGACTAGATGCACAGTTACAAGATGTAGCAGGGCTTGCNGTAACAAATGGTAATTTTATTGTAGGAGATGGCAGCAACTTTGTAGCAGAAAGTGGATCTACAGCAAGAGCAAGTTTAGGATTAGCAATAGGATCTGATGTACAAGCTTTCGATAGTGATACAGCAAAGACAGATGTAACACAAAGTTTTACAGCACCACAAAGAAATGCTTTGACTGTAGATAACGATGGTAACTTTGACATGAATGCTAATAATAATTTTAAGTGTACTCCTAGTGGTAACTTTACATTAACATTCACCAACTTTGCAGATGGCCAGAGCGGTTACATATTGTTAATAAATAGTGGTGGGCATACTGTATCTTTACACAGTAACAGTAAAGGAGATGCAAATATTGCAGCAACAGTATCTAGTGCAGGTACCTATCTTATATCGTATTTATCAGATGGCACTAATGCGTATCTAACAAACTCAGCGGTGTTTGCATAATGGGTATTCTGCAAAATGAAAATGCAATACCAGTAGCTAGTGCTGGTGGATTTTATTCACATCAGATAGAACAAAGTTGTAGATTTGAACCAAATGGCAGTTCTCTTGACTCTACAGAATATTTATCTAGAACACAAGGCACCCCTACAAATGCAGATAAAATGACAATTAGTTTTTGGGTAAAAAGAGGTGAACTAGGTTCTCGTATTTATGGTATAACAGGAAGTGGATATAGCTCTGGAGGTGGTCAATATTCACATATAGGTTTTGGTGGTGATGGTAATGATCCTGATAAATTTTATTGGTTACAAAATCCACAAAATAGTTCTGGAGCTGGTGGAACTTCAATAGTTTTAGAAAGTAATGCTTTATTTCGTGATGTTAATGGCTGGTATAATGTCATACTTGCAAACGACTCAACACAATCAACAGATTCAAATAGAAACAAAATATATATTAATGGCACACAGATAACAAGTTGGGGAACTGCTTTTACAACATCTTTTTATTCTGTTCAAAATTCTGATTTTTTAATGAACTCAAGTGGTCATAAAGTATTTGTAGGTTCAGGAGGAGCAAGTGCAGCAAATGCTTATTTACCTTTCAATGGATATATTGCTGAGTATGTTTTTATAGATGGAACACAATATGCAGCAACTGATTTAGGAGAGAGTAAAAATGGTGTGTGGATTCCGAAAGATCCAAGTGGACTCACCTTCGGAAATAATGGATTCTATCTTCGGTTTGAAAATGCAAGTGACCTTGGAAATGACAGTTCGGGAAATAACAATGATCTAACAGCAACTGGACTTGGTGCAGATCACCAAGTTCTTGATTCACCCACCTTTTCAGGGAGTTAATTAATATGGCAAGTAGTGGAAATTTTATGACTTTTAATAGATTAGCTTATCAAAATAGTTATTCTGCTAGTTATAGTAAATTAGACACGGGAAATTTACGAGGTAATGCAAGTGCTGGGGGTTGGGGCTGGCCTTCTAATTTTTCTTTTGATTCTGGTAAATGGTATTGTGAGTTTTATATTTATAGAAGAAGTGGCTCTAGTATAGGATATGTATCTGTGGTAGACCATTATTATCCACACATTGATGCAAAATATAATGACAATAGACACAGGCAACCTACAGTTGCTGATTATACAGTAAGGTACCACGGAGGAGGTGTTACAGCAACTACAACTACCGGTATTTATAATAATCAAATAGGAGCAGTAAATGAATCACAAACTTTTGCAAGTGACCAATGGCAAGATGGAGATGTAATTGCAATAGCACTAGATTTAGATAGTAGCCCACAAACAGTTAAATTTTATAGAAATGGAAGTGCGAAAGGTAACGCTGAAAATTTAAATTCAAGTGCTAGTGGTACTTGGGCATTTTGGTGTGGTTCTCATAATCAAACATGGATTACAATGAATGCTGGACAGGATAGTTCATTTGCGGGAAATAAAACAGCACAAGGAAATGCTGATGGTAATGGCTTTGGAGATTTTTACTATTCACCTCCATCTGGATTTTTAGCACCTTGTTCAGCTAACTTACCCATATCAGCAGACATAGACCCAGCACAGACTGATGATGATTATCCTAGTAAACAATTTGGTGTAGTTCTTTATACAGGTAATGGCAGTAATTCAGCAAGAACAATAAATGGTTTTAATTTTTCTCCTGATTTTATTTGGGTTAAAAATAGAAGTCACTCAAACAAACACATGCTTGTTGATAGTAGCAGAGGAGGAGATAAATATTTTTTTTCAAATGAAACTACTGCAGAATTAACTTCTTCTAATATGATTACTTTTGGAGATTCTGACGGTTATGTAATGAGAGATGATGGAACATATTTGAATGGTAGTTCTAGAACTTATGTTGCGTGGGGTTGGAGAGCTAATGGAGGAACAACAGCTAGTAATTCAGATGGAAATGTAACTTCAACAGTACAAGCAAACACAAAAGCTGGGTTTAGTATAGTTACTTATACAGGAACAGGAAGTGCAGGAGCAACAGTTGGTCATGGTTTAGGTGCAGTTCCAAAATGGATAATAGTTAGAAATCGTGATTCAGTTAAGAATTGGGCGTGTTATCACGTAGGTTATAATAGTGGTGGAACAAGAGCTTTATTATTGAATACTGGCGGAACAGATAATAGTAATTATTGGTATGGAACACAACCTACAAGCAGTATATTTTCTTTAGGTGGTGAAACAGAGGTAAATGAATCTAGTTCTAATATAGTTGCATATTGTTGGGCAGATGTAGAAGGTTTTCAAAAGTTTGGAAGCTATACTGGTAATGGGAGTTCAGATGGTCCATTTGTTTATCTTGGATTTAGACCAAGACTTTTAGTATTAAAAAGAACAACAAGNTCNGGANNNTTTAATGTNTTTGATTCAGCTAGANANACNTTNAATTCANNTANTAANTCATATCTAGNTTGGAATNNTACTGATNNAGAAGCAANTGGTGNTNNTNTTGATTTTTTAAGTAATGGNTTCAAGGTNAGAAGTAGTGNTAGTGGNGTAAANNCAAGTGGAANTACTTATGATTTACATGGCTTGGGGTGACGTTCCTGCAAAATATAATAATNCTTTTTAAGGAGGTNAAATAAAATGTGGGCTTATGTAAAAGATAACAAGATACAGGAACTTATTAAGTTTCCTAAACCAATGGTAATAGATGGGGTGAAGCATCCAAGACAAATCTTTACTGCATGGACTGCTGCTGAAAAAAAAGCTATAGGAATACTACCAGTAACACCCGGNACTAAACTAGATGATAGGTTCTACATATCCAATAATGAAACCTATGCNATNGCAAGCGATGGTAACTCTGTAGTTGGCACAATAACAAAAGCAAAAAACAAATCTCTTACAGATACGAATGCAGTCAATGAAGATGGATCTAAAATNCTTGATGAAAAAGGTAANCAAGTTGTAANTCNGGGGCTGCGAACTATNGCAAAANAGCAAGCAGATAGAATAGCACATAATATGCTTAGTCAATTTNCTTGGTTAGTAGANAGAAAGATNACAGCAGATGTNGCAATACCCTCGGAGGTAACAACCTTCATGGCTAGTGTCAGAGCTGCACACAAATCAATATGCGATGCAATAGATGCTTGTAACTCTATGAGTAAATTTGTTGCAATCCATACTGATGAATATAACGAAGATGGATCATTAAAGACGATTGCTAAAGTGAACGATTGGCCTGATGACTATGATATTAAGAGCTACTACAGATGACTGTTGAGCCGATATTTATATGGAGTGGATTGTTGTCAGTAATTATAGGGATGCTCTCTTATATGTTTACTACTCTCGTGAAAAAAGTACAAGAGTTACAACAGCGATTAGTAGATACGAGAGAGACTTACGCAACCAAAGTAGAGATGAAGGATATGAAGCAAGACTTTCATCAGGACATAAAGCAAATATTAGATCAGCTAAAAACATTGAACGAAAAGATCGATAATCTTAAAATATAACATTAAAAAGGAGGTACTAAACTACCTCAAGAATCATCCTGAGCCATTTAAACGGCTCGTAATTTTACACATTATAGGCATAAAATGATAGATCCAGTATCAGCGTTAGGAATAGCTACTGCTGCATTCAATACAATAAAAAAAGGTTTTGAAGTTGGTAGAGATCTAGACTCTATGTATGGAGATATGGGTAAATGGATGGGGGCTGTCTCGGATATTAACCAAGCAGAGAAGCAAGCTAAAAACCCACCTATCTTTAAAAAGATATTTATAGGAGCAAGTGTTGAAGAAGAAGCATTGAATGCTTTTGCTGCAAAGAAAAAAGCACAAGCTATGGAAGCAGAGCTAAGGCAATTTATTAATTTTACCTATGGTGTAAATGCGTGGAATGAATTGTTGCAGATGCAAGCAAAGATAAGAAAAGATAGACAGGAGATGATTTATAAGCAGCAAGAAAAAAGAAGAAAGCTTATGGAGTATTCTTTTATTGCAGTCTTTGGTCTTGTTTCTATTTATTTATTTTATTTGTTTGTTGCTTACTTATTAACTATTAGAACAGCAAAGTCGCATGACTGTACAATCTTCCATCCTGATCTAGCAACACACTATTATTTTTTATGCGTTAATGAGGGGCCGGGAATAGCTGAAAATAAAAGAGATCAGGATAAAAAACATATAGAAGATACAACCATAATTGTAGAGGAGGAATAATGTTACAAGCATTACTAGGGCCAATAGGAAATATTGCCACAACATTTTTAAAAAACAGAGCAGAGAAAGCAAAAGCAAAACAAAAACTAGAAGTTGCAAAAATCGAAGCTGCAACAAAGAAAGTACAGAGCGATGCGAACTGGGAAGAGAAAGCTATGGATGCTTCTGCTTCTAGTTGGAAAGATGAACTCTGGACTTTGCTCTTTTGCGGAATAATAATTGCGTGCTTCATACCGGCTTGCCAGCCTTATTTATCTGATGGCTTTAAATTTCTAAGAGAGGATTGCCCTGATTGGTTGTCATGGGGAATACTTGCAAGCATAGGTGCAAGTTTTGGTTTGAAATCTATTGGACAGTTTAAAAAGTAAAGGAGTAATCATGAATCAAGAATTGTTAGAGGTAATTAAGAAGGAAGAGGGTACGAAAAAAAAGGATGGCAAGCATATTCCTTACAAATGTAGTGAAGGTAAACTTACAATAGGTTATGGATTACTAATAGATCCAGACGTTTCCGGAGGTGGATTAACAGATGTACAAGCAGAGATGTTGTTAAAAACAACAGTAGATACAATGCTAGTAGAATTATATAACAGAATACCTTGGTATAAAAACCAACCAGAACCAATCAAGATAGCATTAGCAAACATGGCGTATCAGCTAGGAGTTCCCAAGCTGTTACAGTTTACAAAGACACTTGATCATATTGAGCATGGAAGATATGGGATGGCAGCAGCAGAGTGTCTTAATTCAAAGTGGTATCAGCAAACTCCCAACAGAGCAAAAAGAGTTTCTGATGTATTTAAAAACTATAACGAAGGAGAATAAATATGCCCGGTTACATGAAAAAAGCAGGAATGAAAAAAACTAAAAAGCCTATGATGAAAAAAGCAGGTATGAAGAAAATGAAGAAAACTAAAATGAAAAAGAAAGGATAGTCTTATGCCATTTAGTAAATACAGTCCTAAACAAAAAAAGTTAGCAAGAGTTGCTAGTCCCAGAAATAAAATTACAGGTGCAGACTTTGCAAAACTTAGAAAAAAGAAAGGAATGAAAAATGGCAGTAAGAAAACCCGCAAAGCGTAAGTTTGCTAAAGTACCAAAAACTAAAGGTGGCGTTCCAAAGAAATATGTAGCAGGTGCAAAGAACCCCAAAGCAAGAGAAAGAGAAATTAAAAGGACTGCAAGATTATATAGGCTTGGCAAACTTACCCCTGCGATGATGGATAGAATTAGCAAACAAAGGAGTAAAGGATAATGTCTAAATATGGAAGCATACCCGGTTCAGGAAGGTTCTCTAAATCTACACTTGATAAAGTATACAAGCGAGGATTAGGTGCATACTATAGTTCAGGATCAAGACCAAAAACTTCGGCACATGCTTGGGCTATGGGCCGCGTGAAATCCTTTATTTCTGGGAAAGGTGGAGCAAGAAAAGCAGATAAAGATTTACTGAGAAAGAAGTCCTGATGCCTGATAAACAACCACCCAAAACTAAAAAGTATTTTCGATCTACCAAGTCTGGTGCAGGTATGACCAAAGCAGGTGTAGCTAGATACAGAAGAGAGAACCCCGGATCTAAACTACAAACTGCTGTTACAGGTAAAGTAAAGCCCGGAAGTAAAGCTGCTAAAAGAAGAAAGTCTTTTTGTGCAAGAAGTGCAGGACAAATGAAGAAGTTTCCGAAGGCAGCAAAGAACCCTAACTCACGTTTAAGACAAGCAAGGAGAAGATGGAAATGTTAAAAAGATTATGGAATAAAATAAAAAATATCTTTAGCAAGAAAACTAAAAGAGGTAGACCTAAAAAGTGATGCAATTTTGATGCAATTTTTTATGTAATTTGTGATGCAATTTTGATGCGGTAAAGTGTCATATTGTTATGGTAATCTAAAGGCATCTATGGTAACCTATGGTATTGATAATATTAGAAAAGTATGCAATATCAATGGTTTATGAAATTGCTACAAACGGGTTCGATTCCCGTTGGGGACGCCAGCTTTTCTGCACCTTTCAGGGTGCTTGATGCAATTTTGATGCAATTTTAAAGCTATCCCCTACGGGTATTACACCCGTACTTGACTTCTGTTATCAATGTTATATACTTTAACTATCAATAATTGGAGGTCTGAATGTTAAAAGTTTACTATAATAAGAATCGTAATACATACATTGTTAACTTGTACAAGGTTGGAGGTAAAAGAAAAACCTTTAAGTCAAAGTTAGAAGCAGAGAGTTTTGCTAAATTAAAATGGCAGCAACATCTTAAAGAAGAATACATACCAACTACTGTATCAGGATCTAAAGGCATAGCTGAATGGTATGCTTATCAAAAAACTAGATACACACAAGGAGAGTTTCTTAGACAAGAGTTAAGACACAAAGAAAACATTGCTGAGAAATTTGCAAAGATTATAGTGCAAGGTAAAACTATAGAGCAATGGGATCTAGATAAACTAGTTACTCATCCAAGAAGTCCTGCTTCTATATCTCAAGAAATAATATCGCAGATATTGGCAATGGATATATCACATAAAACAATGAAGGGTTTGTATTACTCTTTTAAAAATATATTTACTTTTTTCCATGAAAGAAAGTGGACACATGAAAATGCAATAGGCTCTGCAATGTTTCCAAAACAAAAACATGGAGCAGAAGATAACAAAGCTATTCGTATATCAAAAGAAAATATAGAAAAGATTATTAGTTATGCTAAACCAGAATATAAACTTGTAATAAAGTTTGCTGCATTTACTGGTTTGAGACAAGGTGAGCTAAGAGAGTTACGTTGGAAGGATATTAACTTTGATAACAACACAATAACTGTATCAAGAAGCATACAACTGTTTGGAACTATCGGACATACAAAAACTAAGAATGGTCAGAGAATAGTCCCCCTTATTCCTAGCATAGCTCAGGAGCTTAAAGAACTGCGNATGGCTAGTGGTAGACCAGAAGATGGTGAGTTAGTATTTGTTGGTAAAGATGGTAAACGAATATATGGTCAAACACTTAGAGATAATTTAGATGCTGCTTGTTTATTAGGTCAGGTATCTAGAATTAGATGGCATGATCTTAGACACTTCTATGCTTCTATATTACTACAAACCTACGGAGACGACTTACACAAAGTAACTAGTTTTATGGGTCATGGATCTATAGAGATGACTAGAAAGGTTTATGGTCATTGGCTAGATGATAAGAAGCGTAATGCAGAAGATGCAGCAAAACTTGATGCAGCATTTAGTCTATAAAATCATTATTAGTGTATTCAAATTCCCTATAAAAATCATGGTTGATTGCCTTGTCCAGAAACATCTGGGCAAGGTTTAACAACTGTTTTTTATTAACAGGTTTCTTATGAAGCTTATTGCCTATAAGAATACTAATCTCTGTTTCTGTTGCCCATAGCAGTATTCTTTTTTCCTTGGACTCTTTGGATTTCTGCTCTTGGGATGTACCATTTTCCTCTTTCACCAGTTCTGTATCCTTTAATATATCCGGCATCAATAAACTTTTTTAAACGCTTTCTGTTCGTTTCATTTATCTCTTCACCCCACAACTCTTTAATAGCTTCAGCAGAGTTAAGAAATCCTTTAGACTGAGAATGTGTCATCCTCTTCCTTCTCCTCTTTTGGTGTATTTACAAACAAGTTAAAGACAGCTACTTTTACTTTATTATATCCTTCACCTGTTTTTCTAGATAACTGTATGTTAATATTAGCATTCTTAGGATCGGCAAAATACTCTACAAGTTTTTTTCTTAAATCCTCGTCAGTAACATTCAACCATGCTGCTGCTTCTATCTTTTGTTCTGTTGTTATATCTTCATATATCTTAATTTTTGAATTTCCAAATTCAGGTCTCATATTTCTAACTCCTTATTTCTTTTGTTAATTAAATCCATTAATATGCCGCACTTCTTAGCGTCTTGTTCCTTGTACTCTGTAAACACTTTCTTATTACTCTCAAAGTATTTTCTTAGTTCTGCTTTGTATTGAAACTTTACAATTGTAGACATCTGTATATCAAACCATGCAGACCAATTTTGTTTAGGATGAAAGTCGTCTATGGGATCATGGTCTCTTGTTGTAGGTTCTTTTTCTACAATAGAAGAATTAGGAAAAGTATCTTTGATTTTCACAAGATCATCTTGCAAAGTATCTTTTACTTTTTCCTGTTGCTGCACAGCACTTATCATTTCTTCTGCTGATGCGTATTCACCTCCATGCAATCCTATACTAGATAACGCTCTACCAATACTGCTACTCTCACAAACTTCTAAAGCAGATGTTTTTGTAATATGAGATGATGACCTTACTTCTTCAGCCAGTCCTGATCCTATTACTTTATTATTAGCATCAATGATCTTTGCTTGAACTCGCACAACATTCTCATCTATATGTAGAACAGTTGTATCTATACCAAGGTTAAGTCCGTAATGCCTTCTAAATATTTCAACTCTATCTTTAACCATCAAATACTTTTTATTACCTTTTACTTTTACACCAGCGGTAGCAGTTATTTTATCTGCTTCAGACATTACTGCTTTATGATCTATGTTACTCATATAGACCTGCCCAATCTAAATAAACACAACCCATAAGATAGCCCATAGTAATTAATAGACCAGCAATGCAAATATATTTTATGATTATTAAATTTACTTTGTTCTTTCTATGTATTGTAGTAATGTTTATGTGATCCCTCAGAAGTGCGGAATTCAGACCTCCATACTTATCGAGGGATCGTTTTTTATTTTGTTTCATTCTATCCTCCATATTTTTTTTGCATTTTTTAAAACTTCTGGGTTCATATCATTCCACCCAAATAAACCATTCCATTGCGGATCACAAAGTCTTAATACATCCTCAATGTTATCTGCTGCTTTTAATAATCTCTCTCTTCTTTGGCAGCTCTCAATAATTATTTGTATTGCATCTTGCAACTGATCTTCTGTAGGTGAAAACATCCTATAGCCACTTTTGTTTGCATACACAATCGTTGGTAGCTTTTTAGTTAGAAAGTAGTACCCGGCAATCTGTGTCATGTGAGGTGAACGTATTTCAGAAGGTAAACTATTACTTCTTGGCTTGTCTACAACATTACTAGTCCATATAGTTTTAAGTTCAATACGTTGACTATAATCAGGTTTTCCATTGTATAATAATTCACATTTAGGAAGCTTTGCGTATAAATCTACTTCTCCTTCTAGTCTGTTCAATCCATGTTCTTTTTGTGCAGCTTTCAACCCCTCAATAGCGTGATTTATAACTAGTTCTAACTCTGTGTGTGTTCCTTCATCTGCTTTTCTCCAAGTCATTTCTCCCTTAATTTCTTTTTGTGCAAAGATAGTTTCAAGTTTATATTGTATCTCTATCTTTTCTTTTTCTTGATCTCTCCATGTAGGGCTTTCATACTCTTGTAGACGTTGCTTTGCGTTTTTTAAAACTTCATTCATAGAAACATCATCAAGTAAATGACTGTCGCAGGCCTCTTGCACAACTATACCTGCGTGCATTTTNGTATTTAAAATTTTATATTTATCTATGGTTGCTTTTGCAAGTTCTTCATCACCATCTGTTTCGCCTTTTAATATAGCGTATGCTTTGTTAACTCTTACTCTTACAAAGCCTTTATCCCAGATTGTTTTTGCATCACTAGCAACAGGGTTACTGTGATGGTAGTAATTTTTTTTTGCAGCCCAATCAGGCGTATTGTAATCCATATATACCTCTATCGTAAGAGGTCAAAGATCATTCATCCACAATTGTATAATTTAATATTTTAGGTGATTGTAAAACTATCACAACATTACTAGCCCATTCTAATTGTACTGGTTCGTTCTCTTTTTGTGTTGTAAGGCCATAAGGATTGATAAGATTGTAATAAACTTCTGATCCTAAACTAACGTGCTTTGATGCTAAGGGATAGACTATTCCTAACCTGCAAATATCTTGATTTTTTACTTTTGCAATAGCTAAAGAGTTTAAGGAGTTTTTATTTACAACTTTATTTCTAATGTCCTTTCCATCGACTAACAAAACTCTGCCTGCCATCCATTGCTGTATATCCTCATCATATTGAAATCCTACTATATTAGGTAATCCTATTGAAGAACCTACTAGTTTTTTTCTAATCATGGTAAAAGCATTTACATAATGGTTAGCATCTATTGAACCAAGCAAGGGTATAACTTCTTCTTCTTGCATAAATCTATTAGGATTAATATTAAATATATTTGCATATTTTACTGCATCTTCTCTGGACATTTGTGTTTTACCATTCATGTGTCTAGAAATAGTTTCAGGTGTTAAGTTCATTTCTTTTGCTAAGTCAACACCACTTATCCCATGCTGTTTTGCTAATCTCTTTAAAAGTTCCATCTCTACATTATCAACCAATTTAACCTCCATCATAAAGATGTTAAACAAATAGTCAACTATCACCTATCTTTAAAAATAATCTTTGACTCGTAATGACATATCTATAAAATAATATTGATTGTGTCAACAGGTACTATCAATAATATGAAACTAAACGAGTACAGAATTAATAAAAAATGGTCTTATGGACAACTCGCTATGATGACAGGAGCATCTCATGCAACTGTCGTAAGGCGTTGGTGTCTGCCATGTTCACACCCAAACAGTATGATACCAGACAGAAAGTTTATGTTAGAGATCATACGTTTGACCAATGGAGCGGTGCAGCCAAATGATTTTTACATGGAATAGATTTTATGTGTCAATAACATCAAGGGTGATTCGATGAGCCAGTATCATGTATTTAGAAAAAGTACTAACTGGAACCTCATCGCTTTTAAAAGACCAAATGGCAAAAGTTGGGTAGAGATAGAAGATGACATAATTATACAGGCAAGACAAGACTATGACAGAGGACACATAGACATGTGTCAGAAAAAGACAAGCGATGGATTTACACATCTGATGGTTAAGAAAGCACAAGACATGCTGAACAAACCAAAGAAACGCAAACCTTATTTTGGTAAGGGGCAGTAATGAAGTATGAGATAGTCATAACTTTGCATTCAAACAGGAAGCCTACGCTAACAGAGTTAAACGACTTTCTCTTTTGCAAGATACGAGACAACGATCTCAAGTATACCATCAACACCAAAGCAGATCCTATGCAACTAACTAAGGAAAGCAATGACAAGAAACAAACATGACTATTACCCTACGCCCTATAGCATCGTAGATACTGTTGTAAAGCTCATAGACGAGCATTGGGATGTCGATAGGATATGGGAACCCTGTGCAGGGGATATGCGTTTCAGCAACGCTCTAGGCAGGAATGACAGGCAGGTGATCTCTACGGACATCAGAACGAACCAGAACTTCTACTGGTACAAGGAAGCCCTAGCCCCGGCACTAGTAACTAACCCGCCATTCAAGAGCATACGAGAGTTCATAGACCACGCCTTTGCTATTGGGGTGCAGCAGATGGCATTGGTATGCCCTGAGCGTCTATGGTCTTGCGGTAGAGGGTATGCACAATGGCACAGGCACAGACCCTCGCAATGGATTAACTTGACGTGGAGAGAGGACTATCTTGGTAAGGGTGGCAAGCCGGATAGAGCGTTGGCTATAGCAGTATGGAACAGTCCGCATACAGAGCATTGCCAGTATCAGGTGTTGGATAAACTAACGAAGCAAGGAGATATTTATGACACTCTCTAGAGAGCTAACTAGAGTGGCNGCAAGGGTTAGCATACCCCATACTTCTTTTTGTTTTAAAAGGGAAGCTACTAGAGTGTTACTCTCTAGTAAGCTCTCTAGAGAGTATGAACTTGAAAAAAGCTCTGTCAAGAGGGAAAATGCAAATGCTAGTAAAACTAGGCTTGGCAAAGGGTATAAAACACAAGGTTATGACATAGTTATTGACAGTAAGACGCAAGAAAGCGAATCACTTGTTGATCATCGTGTCAATGTGCAGCACTTGTTNCAACGCACAACTAAAAATATGAATTTTAATTATGTNAATGCTAAACAGAGAAGGCATAAGATGGATGATTTAGAGTGGCGATTGCAACGTATCTTTAAAAGATTAGAGCGTAGAACTAGCAGGCAAAGCTATCAAGATACTGTTAAGAGTGTTCGCAAGTTAGATCGCAAGTATCAGTTTATATTTGTAAACAACTATGAGGAGTTATGGTCAATAAAAGGTTAATGGCAATGAACTGGGATATGCCTAGTNTGGATCGCTTGTATAAGGAAGCAGCAGTAACATTGCATTACTTACCACCAGTTATTAAAAGAAAGCAGTATAGTTCGCTATGGCCTAGCTATGCCTTGGCTAATGCTTGGAGCGGTTATGGTTGGGATAAGGAAGTAAAGATTACACCAACTACGGATGACATTACCCGGTTAGAGTTTGCTTTGGAGATAGGGTGGGAACTAGAGAAGGAAGATAGAATGGTGCTATGGTATACTGTGCAGAGTGCAGTCAACAGAGAGCGTGGCCCTCGATGGAAGTATCTGTCCAAGCGGTTTCATTGTGATCCTAGAAGTGTAAAGGGTAAGTATGAGAAAGCCCTTATCAAAGCATACTATCTTATCAAAGGGCTTCAGAGTTAACTAAGTTTTTTAACTATGATATCTTTTTCTTTAGGTGGTGGTACTTGTTCCCTTTGAAAATCAGGTAAATTTTCATAAATGTACATTTCACTATGATACAAATTTTTATGAAGTTCTTTTATTAGCATAATCTTTTCTCTATCATGTCTTGAAAAATATTTATTAACAACAACATCATTATCAATTTGTATCAATTCATCTATGAAATCACCAGAACCTGCACAACTAGTGCATTCATCCATTCCAAAGTCTGTATCTATTTGACCTTTTCCATTGCAAAGAGTGCAAGTCTTTCTATTAGTTGAAGCGTTTACTACAATCTCTGCAACATCAGTTTTAAAAAGATATTTCATATACATCTCCTTTTACCAACATAATATACCTCTCACCACTAAATACACTTCTCATTAAATATTTTGTCAAAAATCTACCATCATATTACTCTCCTTAATACTTTTATAGATAAACCATTGTTGACCATACCGCAGTATATGTCGTTAGCGTATCTACGCTCTGTTGTGTAGTTATTGTTAGCTACATGATAGTTCCACCAGTCAAGAGCTTCATCGCTCTTGAGATGGAATTTACATAGCGAACCATGATCAGCTATTAGTACATCTATCATTCAGACCTCCATTTGTTATAACATCTTAAATAACATATTGACATTTAGTGTCAAGGTATTTGATAGAAGGTGTTAATTAGTTGTTGCTAATGTATCTAAAACCCTTTATTTATAAGTAAAATAAGCAAGGCTTTGCTTATTGCGGGGCAGGACAGACTTCCTTCAACCAATTTTATCTTGCCCCTTTTAACAGAACAGATTCGCTATGGGTATTGTAACTAAACAAGTAATGGAACAGATTGCTGATGAGCTGGCTATGGGTAAGTCTCTTGTGAAGATTTGTAAGAGCAAGAAGATGCCAAGCTACAGGTCTATCACTAATGCTGTGCGTAAGGATGATGAGCTGTGGGAAATCTATCGCAGAGGTAGAGTGCAGCAGGCTGAGTTCTATGGAGATCACATTATAGATCTTGCAACGTCTCAGTTGCCGGAGAATATGGATCCACGCTTTATGAATGCAGAGGTGCAGCGTAGAAGGCTTGAGGTAGATAGTCTGAAGTGGACACTAGGTAGGATACAGCCTTGGGGTCTGAAGGATAAGAAAGAGGAAGCAGGGAATACAGGAGCGATTACTTTGAGTTGGAGTAATGGTAATGTTGAGGTGAAGGAGCAGGAATAGTGTGTGTGATAAAGGCTGTGTCGGTGCCGAGCTACGCACGAGTCCCCCCAAGAAAGCTTTGTTTTCTGGGCTTTTGCTAGCCCTAACGGGTAAGTAACCCGTACAATAATGCTAGTTTTCTGTGGGTTTGCGTATAGTTGGTGCAGTTATGGTGCTGCTATTTTGCAAAACTATGACCCCCACGCCCCCCAAAAACGACTGGCCGCCTGCTATAGCGTATAATAGAGAGAGAGGAGAGTGTCTTGCCCACACACATCGAAATACCCTATACACCAAGACCACTACAAGCCAAGCTTCACCAAAGGCTAACGAAATACAGATGGGGCGTAATCGTGTGCCATAGAAGGTTTGGCAAAACAGTAATGGCTATGAACCATCTACTAAGAGAAGCGATATTGTGTACACAACCTTCTCCAAGGTTTTCATACCTTGCACCGACATATAGACAAGCAAAAGCAGTTGCTTGGGATTACCTCAAGCAGTTTAGTGCCAAGATACCAGATGCACGCTTTCATGAGACAGAACTACGAGTAGACCTACCCAACGGAGCAAGGATTAACCTGCTTGGAGCAGAGAACCCGGATAGCCTTCGTGGGATATACTTAGACGGATGTATACTGGATGAGGTGGCAGATATGCCAGAGAGTGTGTTCCCAGAGATTATAAGACCTGCATTATCAGATCGTAAAGGCTTTTGTTATTTTATAGGAACACCAAGAGGACACAATGCGTTCTTTGATCTGTATGAGCAGGCAAGCAATACGAAAGACTGGTACCATGTAACATACAAGGCATCGCAGACAAAGATTGTAGAACAGGAAGAGTTGGATGCAGCTCGTTCTATGATGACAGAAGATCAGTACAATCAGGAATTTGAATGTAGCTGGGTAGCCAATGTACCCGGCTCAATATATGGCAAGTACCTAGAAGAAGCCATGGAAGAGGGGCGTATTACGAAAGTACCTTATGACCCTTCCTTAAAAGTAGATACATANTGGGATCTAGGGATTGGNGATAGCACAGCTATATGGTTTGCTCAGAATGATGGGCGTGCTATTAATGTAATTGACTTTTATGAAAATAGAAATGAGGGGCTACCNCATTATGTAGATGCACTTCAAAGAAANAAGTATTTATATGGAGACCATGTAGCACCACACGATATAGAAGTACGAGAGTTGGGATCAGGAAAGAGCAGAAGAGAGATTGCCTATGATCTAGGTCTGAACTTTCGAGTAGCACCAAAGCTGCCATTAGAGGATGGAATACACGCAGCTCAGATGTTGATACCCAGATGTTGGTTTGATAGTGAGCGATGTAAAATAGGGCTGGATGCACTAAGGCATTACCATAGAGCCTATAACGAGAGAACAAGAAGTTTTAGAAATAGTCCAGTTCATGATTTTAGCAGTCATGCAAGCGATGCTTACAGATATATGGCTGTAGGATTAAAAGAAAGAAATAGTTGGAGCCAACCCATGCAAAGGATGGCATCNANTANTTATAACCCATTTACACATACAGGAGAGTTATGAGTTTTTTATCACCCAAAATTCCGACACCGCCACCACCNCCTCCGGCTCCTCCTCCACCTGCTATAAGACCAGTAGAGAGGGATGAGATAGATAAGGAAGAAACAAGATTAAAAAGAAGAAGGGGTGTAAGGGCTACTATGTTGACAGGCCCGGCAGGTCTTACAGCAGAAGATACTTCAAGCGTATCACCAACTTTATTAGGAGGATATTAATATGGGAGGATTTTTTTCAAGACCTAGCCCACCACCACCACCGCCTGCACCACCTGCACCGGTAGTACAACCAAGACCTGCAATACGAAGAGAAGATGATAGTCCTGATTACAGAAAGAAAAGAAGGGTATCAGGAGAAAGAGCAACCATATTAACAGGAACCCAAGGATTGACCGCTACAGGAGAAAGCACTTCTGTAAAAACCTTGTTAGGAGGATAGATGGCTGAAGATAAAAAAGCAGTTGCAATCATGCACCAGTTNAAAACTTTGGTAGATCAAAGAAGCAACTGGGAAAGTCATTGGCAGCAACTAGCAGATTTTATATCACCAAGAAAAGCAGACATAACCAAGAAGCGTACCTCTGGTGATAAGCGTACAGAGTTAGTNTTTGATGGTACTGCTATNCATGCAGCAGAAATGCTTGCAGCGAGTTTACATGGAATGTTGACCAATCCTAGTTCTGCATGGTTTAGTTTGCGTTTCAAGGATAGAGAGCTAGATGGAGATGACGAAGCTAAGGAGTGGCTAGAAGGGGTAACGGATGTNATGTACAATACCTTCAATCGTTCCAACTTTGCAGAAGCAGTNCATGAACTATANTCAGACTTAGTGGTGTTTGGTACAGCAGTTATGAGTATAGAAAAGGATGATATTACTGATGTACGATTTAGCACAAGGCATATAGCTGAATGCTANCTAGCCGAAGATGAAAAGGGTACAGTCGATACAGTATATCGTAAATTTAAGATGACCTGCATTGCTATGAGGAAAATGTTTGGGGAANAGAANTTNCCCCCAAGGTTACAGAACATGGCAAGGATGGAGCCATACAAGGAAGTAGAACTGTTGCACGCTGTGTTCCCAAGAGAAGCCTATGATATTACACAGTTAGATAGTTTGAATAAACCTTTTGCTAGCGTGTATATAGATCCACACGATAAGATTACCATATCCGAAGGTGGATACGATGAACTGCCTTATGTGTGTCCAAGATTTCTAAAAGCATCCTTTGAACTAGGGTATGGTAGATCACCTGCAATGACTGCACTTGCTGATACTAAGATGCTCAATAAAATGTCAGAAGTCATTATACGATCTGCACAAAAACAGGTAGATCCACCTTTGATGCTCCCTGATGATGGATTTATGATGCCAATACGAACTGTACCGGGTGGATTGAATTACTATCGTTCTGGCACTAGAGATAGNATNGANCCTTTNAATATAGGNGCAAACAATTCTCTAGGCTTNAATATGGAAGAGCAAAGAAGGAATGCAATCCGATCNGCNTTTTATGTTGATCAGTTAATATTATCACAGGGGCCACAGATGACAGCTACCGAAGTGATCCAGAGAACAGAAGAGAAGATGCGATTACTTGGCCCGGTCTTAGGAAGATTGCAAGCGGAGATGCTACAGCCTTTGATAGAAAGAGTATACAATGTATTGAGCAGAGAAAGAAAGTTTGCAGCTCCACCAGAGTTCTTGGCAAACAATGATGTAGAGATAGAATACATTTCACCACTAGCCAAAGCACAAAGGTTAGGGGATGTACAATCTGCAATGCGATTGTTTGAAATGCTTGCTCCATTATCACAAGTCAATCCTGCGGTATTTGATTATGTGGATATGGATGGACTGGCTAAGTATGTTATAAGAATATTAGGAGTGCCTGCATCAACGATCAAGAGCGATCAGCAAGTCGCACAAGAACGAGAAGCAAGGCAACAGATGCAACAACAAATGGCAGAGCAACAAGAAGCTCTACAAACAGCAGAAGCCGCTGGTAAGGCTGCACCTGCATTGAAAGCACTACAATGATGACCAATGATGATTATAGATTAGTATTCACCTCCAAAGAAGGAGAGCGAGTATTACAGGATTTACGAGAGCGTTTCTATGATAGAGATACTTTTGTACGAGGAGAGACAGACACGACTGCATACAATCAGGGAGCAAGAAGTGTTCTGTTTTTTATATTTAGGCAACTAAATGATTTTCAACCACTAGATGAAAAAGCGAAAGGAGAGTAAGACATGGCTGAAGAACAACAGGTAGCGGAAGCTCCGGTAGAAACTGGGCAGGCTCCGTCTGAAGATTGGAAAGCAAGTTTACCAGAAGATATAAGAGACAATCAATTAATACACAATGCAAACAGTATTGAGTCCTTAGCAAAGACTGCAATCCATGCACAAAGCATGATAGGAGCTGATAAGATTGCTGTGCCGGGTCGATGGGCAAACGATGATGACTGGAACAATGTTTATACAAAACTGGGTAAGCCTGAAGATGCACAAGGCTACAAGCTAGAATTGAAAGAAGGTACACAAGTCGATAAGGATATGGAGAGTTGGTATCGAGGGTTAGCTCACAAGGCAGGTCTAAACGATAGACAAGCCAATACTATCTTTCAAGAATACATGGCTAAGGAAGCAGAACTCAAAGCAGCAAATGCTCCACCTTCTCCAGAAGATGTAGAGATCATCAAGGGCGAAGCGGAGATTGCTTTGAAGAAGGAATGGGGAAAAGCATTTGATACAAAGATGAATGAAGCNAAAGGAGTGCTTACAGAGTTTGCACCCAAAGACTTTGATCAATTACTTACAAAGGATGGNGTNCCANTAGGNAACGATCCTGTATTTATAAAAACACTAGCCAACATAGGAAACTATATTAACTCCAAACTAGGTGAGGATAAGATGGTTGGCAGCAAGCAACAGCCACAGTATACACCGGCTGATGCAGAAAAAGAGATTGCAGCNTTNCGAGGAGANCCTCGTGATGGNGGCCCCTACTGGGATAAGAAGCATCCAGATCACATNAGAACTGTACAACAAGTNACAGGAACTTATGGANTATATGCACCCAGAAGAGGAATAGAATTTACAGAAGAACGTAAAGTAAGATAAGCGAAAGCCCTTACCGGTGGCACCGACAGCTAAAGGTGATTAACCTTAAATATAGAAGTGTCCTGCGAAAGCAGGGTAGCAATTTGTTTTCTTAATATTATTAACTTTTTTACAAGGAGAGCGTTATGAGTACGCAAATTACTACAGCTTTTGTAAACCAGTTTAGCAGTAATATAACCATGTTAAGTCAACAAATGGGTTCTCTACTAAGAGAAGCAGTTGATGTGGAAACTGTTACTGGTGAGAAAGCTTTTTTCGATCAGGTAGGTTCTGCTGTAGCACAGGTAAGAACTTCCCGTCATGGTGATACTCCATTGATGGAAACACCACACGCAAGAAGAATGGTTACAATGTCAACCTATGAGTATGCGGATTTAATCGATGATCCCGATAAAATCAGATTACTTGTAGATCCTACGAGTTCCTATGCTAGAGCAGCAGCGATGGCGATGGGGAGATCTATGGATGATGTTATAATCTCAGCAGCTCTCGGTACTGCTAGTACAGGCAAGACCGGAAGCACATCCACAGCATTACCATCTGGGCAAAAGATCGCTCATGGAAGTGCAGGATTAACTCAGGCTAAACTAGTGTCTGCTAAAAAGATACTAGATCAAAATAGCGTAGACCCTTCAATCCAGAGATACATNNTNGTATCACCTGAGCAGATTGAAGATTTATTAAATATCACCTCTGTTACTTCAGCAGACTTTAATACAGTCAGAGCTTTGGTACAAGGTGAAGTAGATACATTTGTTGGTTTCAAGTTTATCGTAAGTAACAGACTAAACACAGACAGCGATGGTAACAGACAAGTTATCGCTTTTGCCGGAGATGGCATTAAACTGGCTGTAGGTAAAGATGTTACTGGTCGTATAGATGAGAGATCCGACAAGTCGTATTCCACACAAATCTATTACTGTATGGACATCGGGGCAACTCGTATGGAAGAAGAAAAAGTAGTAGAGATAGCCTGCACAGAATAGGAGGTAAATTATGGCTAATGTAAATCAAACNCTAGTTTCTAACTTTGAAGCTAGTCCTATTGTTAAAAGCCCTTCCTCTCAACTAGGCGGGGTTATGAGAATTGCTCAAGGTACTATTGCTTTAGCAGCAGGGGATTTAAGTGCAACTGATACAGTTATGCTTGCACCTATTCCTACTAATGCTTCTGTCGTTAGTATCAAGCTTTTCAATGACGATCTTGATTCAGGATCAACCAATACTNNNGATGTAGGNTTGTANNNNGCNGACNNNAGCACANTNACAGCNNNNGANGATGATNNNTATGCNNNNGCNATTACNGATCTAAGAGCTGCTGTTACCACAGGTACAGAGGTTGCTTTTGAAGCAAGAGATATCAACACTATGGGGCAAAAGGTTTGGCAAGATGCTGGCCAGTCATCAGATCCGGGCGGATATTATTATGTCGGTCTAAAGTTTGATGCTGCTGGTGATACAGCAGGAGACCTATCTTTTGTTATCACATACGTTGTTGATTAATAGGTAACATGAAAGGGGAGTTGCGTTAGCACTCCCTTTTCCTTACAAGGAATTTATTATGGCATCAGAAGTAGATATAGCAAACTCAGCACTTAACATGATAGGTGCATCTAACATAAACTCTTTGACAGAGGATAGTGTTGCTGCAAGAATAGTAAACCAGCGATACACCTTTGTAAGAGATGCGGTGTTTCGTTCTCATCCTTGGAATAGTTTGATAAGGAGAGCAACACTAGCAGAAAACTCTACAGCTCCAACATGGGGTTTTACCAAAGCTTACAATTTACCAACTGATCCTTTTTGTTTGCGTGTATTGCGTATAGAAAATTTAGATATAAACTTTCGAGTAGAAGGCAGAACGATTGTTACAGATGAGACTACTATGAAAATAAAATATGTAGCAAGAATAACCGATCCTAATGAATACGATAGTCTGTTAATGGANTCTATTTCTGCAAGATTGGCAGCAGANATTTGTTACTCTGTAACCAACAGTAATTCTTTAGTGGCTAGTATGTATAATCTCTATGAAGCGAAGATCAAAGAAGCAAGATTTGCAGATGCTACAGAAGGTATGCCCGGAGAAAGTCGAGCAGATGTTGGTGTATATCCAGCAGATACTTTTGTCAATTCGAGGTTCTAATGACCTATACAAGTCCTAGATATACCAACTGGACTGCTGGTGAGCTTTCAGATAGATTAGATGGTAGAACAGATCTTACAAGATATTTTAACGGAGCAAAGTCTTTAGAAAATTTTATAGTCTATCCTGCTGGTGGTGCAGCAAGGAGACCGGGTACAAAGTTTTTACATGAAGTAAAAGTAAGTGCGAATGCAGCACGACTAATACCTTTTGAATTTAACACTACGTCTGCAAATACCTATGTATTAGAATTTGGTAATAATTATTTTAGAGTATATCAAGATGGTGGTATTGTAACTGAAACAGGTAAAACTATTTCCGGTGCAACCAAAGCCAATCCTGTTGTTATCACAGCAACCTCACATGGTTTTAGTAATGGCGATCATGTTATTATTGGCAGCGTTGCAGGTATGGTGGAACTCAACGGAGTTACAGGAATAGTCGCTAACAAAACGACAAACACTTTTGAACTTACAGATGTTGATGGTACAAATATTAATAGCACAGCGTTTACTACGTACACTTCCGGAGGTACAGCAAGTCGTATTGTAGAGATTACCACAACGTATACTACTGCACAAATATCTGAAATCAAAGTAACACAATCTGCGGATGTTATGTTTGTAACACACAACGACCATCCCGTTAGAAAGATACAAAGAACAAGCAATACGGACTGGACTATCTCCGATGTCTCCTTTATAAACGGCCCGTACCTAGATGAGAATGCTACTACAACTACTCTTACTCCAAATGGTCGAAGTGGTAGCATTACTCTTACTGCATCAGGAGATACATTTGTTTCTACTGATGTAGGAAGATTAGTAAAAATATATAATGGTTATGCAAAGATAACAGCATTTACTTCTGCAACTGTAGTTACTGCAACTGTGCAAACAGATGAGTTAGGAGTAGCAGAAATATTACCTAGTTATGCGAGCGATACAATTAGTTTTGTAGAAGGTGATCCTAGCAGTACAGGATCATCCCACAATGATTTTATACGAGATAGCAACAAACAGTTTGTCATAGAAGGTTTTACCGAAGGTATGACGATTACTGCAAGCGGTGCATCAAATGGTGCAAACAATAGAGACTATGAGATTGTAAAAGTAACAAGTGATGAAATAACTTTAGTGCCTGTAGATGATGTTGTAAATGAATCTGCAAGTAATACCATTACTCTTGTTGGAAAGCTAAATGCCACCGATGAGTTTTCACTAGGAGCGTTTTCAGAGACTACAGGGTTTCCAAGAGCCTGTGCTTTCTATGAGCAGCGTTTAGTGTTTGCAGGTACAACTAGTCAACCACAATCTTTATTCTTTAGTGTTGCCGGTGATTTTGAAAACATGACAGAAAGCGATAGTGATAGTTCTGCTATGAACTATACCATCGGAAGTAATCAGGTTAACAGAATATTGTATCTTGCATCATCTAGAAGTTTGATTGTAGGAACGACTGGTGGTGAGTTTGTAGTGAGAGCTTCTGGTAATGATGAACCAGTATCACCAACAAACATACAGATAAAGCAACAAGCAAGTTATGGTAGTGCTGATATACAACCAGTACAAGCAGGAACCTATACTTTGTTTGTGCAAAGAGCAAAAAGAAAAATAAGAGAACTAGGTTATGTATTTGACACAGATTCTTTTCAGGCAGTAGATCTAACTATTCTTGCAGATCATGTTACAGAAACAGGAGTGTTAGAGCTTGCGTATCAGCAAGAACCTTTCTCTATTGTCTGGGGTACAACAACCGATGGCAGATTGATTGGTCTTACCTATCGAAGAGAAGAACAGGTAGTGGCATGGCATCAACATAAATTAGGAGGTTCTTTTACGACAGGTGGCGTAACCACTAATCATGGTATTGTAGAAAACATAGCTGTAATACCGGGAGAACTAAATCAAGATAATTTATACATGGTAGTAAAAAGAACTATCAATGGTGCAACGAGAAGATATGTAGAAATATTATCCGATATAGATTTTGGAACAAATATACAAGATGCTATCTTTGTTGATAGCAGTCTAACCTATTCAGGATCTAGTACATCAAGTCTATCAGGTCTTGACCATTTAGAAGGGCAAACTGTTTCTATATTAGAAGAAGGAGCAGCTCATCCAGACAAGACAGTATCAAGCGGAAGTATTGCAACTGATAGAGCAACAACAAAAGCTCAGGTAGGACTAGGTTACACTTCTACATTAAGAACTGTAAGGTTAGAAGCGGGGAGTGCAAGTGGTACAGCTCAAGGCAAAATTAAAAAAATTCATAGTGTTATTGTTCGTTTTTTTCGTACTGTGGGTGCTTCTGTGGGAACTAGTACAGACAATGTCGACACCATCCCCTTCAGAGACAGTTCCGATCCAACAGACACAGCAGTACCATTATTTACAGGAGACAAAACCATAGAAGCTCAACCCTCTTGGGATACAGAAGGTGCAATCGTAGTGCAACAGACACAAGCATTACCTATGACGATTGTTGGTATCTATCCAAGAGTAGTAGTACAAGATTTTGATTGATGAGAATAATAAAGTTTATACCAGAACACGCAAAAGAATTAGTAGTAGAAAATAAATTATCTTTTGGTACACAATCACCAGATCATGACTGGGAACACCACATGGAGCGAGCAGCATTGCATGATGCTTGGACAGGTATAGAGAACGGACACATTATCGCAGCAGCAGGTTTCATTCCTATGTGGGATGGTGTTGCAGAATGTTGGTTTATAGGAAGCGATAGAATACAAACAAGAATTAAGTCTGTTGTAAAAACAACAAAAGATATTATGAGCAAGGCACCTTATGCAAGGATGCACGCAAATGTAAAAGCTGATTGGATGCAGGCAATACGCTTTGCANANTTTTTAGGTTTTAAAAAAGAAGGTTTAATGAAAAAGTTTGGGCCAGAGGGTGCAGACTATTTTGTAATGGGAAGGATAAAATAATGGGAACAGCCTTAATGGTAGCAGGTACAGCNNTAACTGTANNANNACAANTAGCAGCAGGNAGNGCNGCTAANAAAGCAGCAGACTATAATGCAAGCGTAAATGAAAGAAATGCACAAAGAGCAGAAATACAAGCAGAGAATATTGCAAGGACTACAGAGTTTAGTATTCAGAGAAGTAGAAAAAAGTTTAAAAGACTAAATGATAGAACACAAATGGCCATTAGAGGTAATGGCTGGTTAGCTACAACTGGTACACCTTTAAAAATATTATTACAAAATGCAATGAATTATGAAGAGGATGTTGCTGCACAAAGATTACAATCAGAAGTAAAAAGACAAGAACAATTTGAAGTAGCTACAAATCAAAGATTGAATGCACAGTTACAAAGAATGCAAGGTAAGGTGGCAAGAGAGGTTTCTAAAACACAAGCTATGGGAACGCTCTTAACTAATACCGGACAAATAATAGCAATGCAAAAGACATCATAATGAAAGTACCTACATACGATAGACAAGTAAGTGAAACTTTTGATACAGGAAGTAGAAATCTTACAGCACAAGTTAGCCCTAGCAGTATGGCTGCACCATTTCAGGCTACTGCACAACTAGGCCAATCAGCATTTAATGCTGGTATACAATGGTATGGGCATGACTTAAAACTCAAAAGAAACAATGAAGAAGCTGCTGCTGTTTTAGAGTTGAGAAAACAAAGTTCTGCTTTAAAAAACAAAATTCTGTATGGAGATTTACAGAATGGAGTTGCTCCGGTATCACCAGAAATACAAAAAGAAACTTACGATGCAGAGATAAAAAAAATACAAGCTAACATAGCAAGTAAGATGTCAGATAAAGTTGCAATGAAAAGGTTTAGTTCATCATCTCTAAACACTATTCTTACAGATAGTTTAGATGTACAAAAAAATTCTAGGTTGCAAACTGTAGATAGAGCAAAAGCATTATTTAATGAAGAAATATTTATTTTAAAAAGAACTTTACAACAAAATCAAAGCAACTCTAAAGGTATAGAATATAAACAAGCTTATGAAAAACTCTACGGAAGTGTTGCATATCAAAAATTATATGGGGTGAGTAGTGGTAACGAAATACCAAGTATGTTCGAGAGAGGACAAATTTTAGGAATTATAGATGCTACTGATGCACAAAAATTAAAAAGAACATCCTTAGAAGATCTTGATGAAAGTTCAGTAAATGACTTTTTACGATTAGCACAAACAGAGGAAGAGTTTGAAAATCTTGAAGCAAAAATAGTTAATGGTGAGTATAAAAATCTATCTACTAGCTCACAAGACAGATTATTAAATAGAGTAACAAATAAAAAACTAGCATTTATAAAATCAGAAAATAGAAAAGACGCAAAAGAAATAGAGCTAAATAAAAAAATAAGAAAAGAAAAACAAGATAAAAACTTTTCCAAGATTGATAGTGCTATTAGAAAATACAATCTTGATGGTGAGTTTCCAGAAGGACAAGAAGTAAATGAATTTGAGATTATAAATCTTATTGAAAGCAGAGACTTATCTGCTTCTGGAGGAGAGTTATTATTAAAAAGATTAAAAAGGGAAGATGCAGAACAAACAAATCCTTATTATTACGCTTTGGCACAAGAGGTTGTAAGAGATCCTAATATGACTAAAGAAGATTTAATTGCTATGAGACAAGAGATTTACAACAATACTGGTAGAAGGGGCATGATAAAGTTAACAGATGCTGATAGACTTTCTAACCTCATAGATAAAAGATTAGATGACTCTTATGACTCAAGAGAAGAAGAAAGAATAAGAGAAGAATTAGATACATATATAGATAATAACTTTAGAAAAGAAAACATTACTAAATTTAAATTTAATCCTATGTTAAAAGATAGGTTTGAAGAATTATTAGAACAAGAAAATCCTTTAACAAATAAAAATTATACTCCCTTTGAAGCTGCTAAAGCAGTCAAAGATCTTGCAAGATCTTTTATCAAAGAAAGAGTAATACCTTTGCCACCTGTAGTGCAAAGTGAAGAATTTAGAGCTTTATTAAAAGAACCCGGTTTGAAGAAATTAACTATAGAAGATATAGAAAAAGAAAAAACAAGAGCTATGAATTCTAATCAAAGCGTTGATGTTATAGAAAGAAGAATACAAAAACTAAATGAGATGATTGAATATTTTAGAACGAGAGAGGACTAGTAGTGTTTGAAGATGATGATATAATGTTAGATTACTACGAGGGAAAAAAAGCACATAGAAGATTTAATAATCTTGCTCCTTTGTTAGAAGAAAAGGGATTAGATCCTCAACTAGCACTAGATGCTAACTATGTTCCATCAGGACAACCTAAAGAATACGATGATCAGTTTTTACAAAATGACAAAAACTTTCAGGCTGTTGGTAGAGTTATGTATAACATGGATGTTAATGCAAATAATAAAAAGTTAGGTACAAGAGGTGTAGAAAAAAATATTCCACAAACAGATTTAGACTTTGCAAATTATGCACTAGATCAATTAGGATGGTTTAATTATAACATACCGCAGATGATATATGATGGTGTTTCATTATCGAAGGCAACACCTGATCAACGCATAGCATTTTATTATGGAATGAAAGCATACGATAGATTAAAAAACTTTACACGCTCTGGCACAGCAAGATTTTTTAATGGCGTAGTTGCAGATCCTTCAACATATTTAGGATTAGGAACTATAGGTTTAGCAGTACGATCCTTGACTAAAAAAGGTTTAACGAAAGCAGGGTGGATGAACACATTAAAACTTGCAGGGGTAGGAGCAACAGAAGGTTCTGCGTATGCTGCTATAGATGACTATTTTAGACAGGATGTTGCAATAGGTGCAGAAGCTCAAGAGAGTTTTGACTTACAAAAGTATCTTAAATTTAACATAGAAAATCCTGCACTAGTAGGAGCTGCTGCTGGAGGAATACCAACTGCTGCACCGGCTGTTGCTACAAAGCTAGGTAAAGAAGCTATAGATTTAGCAAAGCGAGTTGAGATAGATGATAGTGCAACTTTAAGTGCTAACCCTATTCCGTTTAGATTAAAAGATAAAACTATTAAATCTCTCGATGATATAAAAAATAAATATCCAGAAGTTGACTTATCTTTATCAACAAAACCAGAAGGTATTACATTGAGCAAAATAATAGTTCCAGAGAATAACAGATCTGAAGGTGTGGGAACTAAAGTTATGAATGATTTGATAAATTTTGCAGATGAAAACAATTTAAAAATAGCACTTACACCAGACAATACTTTTGGAGGAAGTAAAGCAAGATTAAAAGAATTTTACAAAAAGTTTGGATTTGTAAACAATAAAGGAAGAAATAAAGATTTTGCTTTTAGAGAAACTTTGATAAGACAGCCAAAAAATAAAGAAGCAAGAAAATCTGTAATAGAGCAAAATAGAAAAGAAGCAAACATAGATAGATTTGGTTATGATCCAAATGATCCAACGCAAAATAAAAAAGTAGAAGCAAGACCTAGAGATGAAAGCTCTGGTCATGCAGCAGATATTGTTCCTGCTAGCTTTGGGCCACCTGCTCATGATATGAATATGCGTATAGAAGAAGAGTTTTCACCAAAAGGCATATCAACTTTTTCTACTGATGTTGGTAATAATTACGAAAATTTAAAATTCTTTATTACTTCTCAAAGAGGAACTAAAGAGTATGATCAAGAAGTTGCTTTTTTTAGAAAGCTTTTTGATATTAAAGGTAACCCTGATGCAGAAGTAACTATTTACAGAGCAAGTCCTACTGATGATTTAAGACCGGGTGATTTAGTAACACCTATAAAAGCAGATGCAGAGTTTTATGTAGAACAAAGCAAAGTTANAAGACAAGATATAAGAGATGCTGAAAAGAAAAGAAGATTAGAGGGTGATGAACCAGTAGATCTAGCTAAAGAAAAAACTATTAAAAAGATGGATGCTATAATTGATATATTTCCAGAAACTAAAGTTACACCTTCTAAAGTTTTTACATATAAAGTAAAAGCAAAAGATTTGAGATGGGATGGTAACAATGGTTTGGTTAGATGGGGATATTTTCCTCAAGATAATGTTACAGAAATCAAAAAACAGTAAAGGTTACAATGGCTAAACAAACACAGCTTTTTCCTGCGGAACAGATGCAGGAGGAAATTACTAATTTAGGTTCAAGTTTTAATGAAACACCTAATCTTGATGATGTAAAGATAGAGACTGCACAACCTATAGAATTGCAAGTAGAGGAACAAACTGATGATGTAGAACAACTATCAATGATGGATTTTTTACCAGAGGAGTCAGACTTTACTCTTGAAAGTATAGATCCCTATGAACGAAACCAGTATGCTAGGTTGCAAGGTTTTGGAATGAAGCAAGTCATAGACTTAGCTACAACTAAATTAAAAGAAAAAGAAAAGTTAGAAGTACCAAAAACACAAAGAGATGAATTTTTACCACCAGAGCCAAAAGAAATAGAAGAAGAAGTCTCTCCAGAGGGTATAGCAAATACAAATCAAGTTTTACAAAACTCAGCTTTAAATAGTTTAGGATTACAAATAGATGCTGATGGTAATTTACAATCTTTAAAAGAACGAAAATCAATACAACCAACAGACGATGAAGTAAATAAAACATTACTTGATTTAACTACATCTAAAAGAGTTGAACTATCAAATCAACCATTAACAGATTTTAGTGCAACAAATAAAAAGGGAGAGAGTTTACTTCCTAACGAGGAAGGTGTATTAGCTGTATTGAATAGTCAAAGTGAAACTTACGCAGGAAAAATCACAGAAGCAACTAGAGGTAAGGTAACACAAGCTGCTACAAGACAATTAGCAGATTTGATAGGTATGACTGAAAATGGTCTTACAAAAGCAATCCTAAACAGAAAGATGGGTGGCGTTGTATCTATAGAAGGTCAAGGATTAGCAGAGACAATGTTAGCTGCAAGAGATTTATTAGTTACAGAAGTTTCTAAGTTAGATGATATAGCAGCACAAATAAAAAAAACTGGTGGAAGTCCTGAAGAGTTGTTAGCTTTTCGCAGGCAAATGACCTTGGTAACAAATTTACAAAGACAAATAAAAGGATCACAAACAGAAATAGCAAGAGCTTTAGCACAGTACAATATACCTACTAGAGAGGGTAAAGGAGCAATCAGAAGAGCAGAAGATATACAAAATGTTTTAGAAGAGTTTGGCGGTGAAACAGATGTAAGGGCTATGGCAAGTATGTATAGCGATCTTCCAAAAGGCAAAGCTAGGTTTGAGTTTGCAAAAAATAGTTTTAACAAAAAAGCTTTTAATGCTGTGTATGAGGTTTGGATTAATGCTCTGTTGAGTAGTGGTGTTACACATTTTAAAAACTTTATAGGAAATACTTTAACAACTATAAATCAAATAAATTCTCTAGCAGGTGCCGCTACTATTAATAGTATTAGAAAAACTTTTGGAGGGCAAGATTCAGGAGTTGCATGGTCAGATGTTAAGGCTAGTATTTTTGCTATGACAAGTGTTATGCCAGAAGCTTTTGGGGCAGCAGGTAAAGCCTACAAAGGAGAAGGTGTAATGGCAGGATCTAAGCTCGACTATAACAAAATTAGAAGAAGAGCTTTTTCTGCTGAAGAGTTTGAGCAAAGTGGAAATATTGGTACTGCAATAGATGTACTAGGTAATGTATTTACACTAGGAAGAGTGCCAACAAAAGCTTTAGAGTTTGAAGATACTTTTTTCAAAGTGATAGCTAACAGAATGTCTTTAATGAGAAGTGCTTATAAAGAAGCAGAAAGACAGGGTTTTGGAGATAACCTTGATGAAATGGCAGAGTTTATTGCAGATTATGTTTATAACCCTCCGCCTAGTGCTATTGAAGAAGGAGAAACTTTAGCTAAATATATAACTTTGCAAAGTGATTTAGGTGGGGGTGGTAAGGCTGCTCATACTATGATAAAAAAAACCCCCGGCTTGAGATGGTTTTTGCCTTTTTTTAAAACACCTTTAAATGCAATTAAATACGCTTCTGATCATACACCTTTAGGATTGTATTGGGGTGATACTAAAAGAATGTTAGAAAAAGGAGGGGCGGATGCAGATGTAGCTAGAGCAAGAATTGCTTTAGGTTCTATGGCAACAGTTGTTGGTTTTGGTTTTATGATGAATGATACTATTACAGGTGGTGGCCCATCTGATAGAAATTTAAGGAGACAAATGAGAGATGCAGGGTGGCAACCATATTCAATTAAGGTTGGAGACAAGTATTATAGTTACTCTGGATTTGAACCATTCTCAACTGTTCTAATGGTTTTAGGGGATTTAAAAGATGTAGCAGTATCAGGCTTGTTATCAGACACAGAAGTAGAAGAGGTGGTTTGGTCAACTATAGGAGCTTTAGGATATTCTCTTACAAACAAAACTATGTTACAAGGATTTGCAAACTTGATAGAAACTCTTAGAGAACCAGAAAGATCAGCAGGAAAAACTGCAAGAAATATTATATCAGGTTTAATACCATCAGGAGTAGCAAATATAAACAAATCATATTTTGATCCAGTATTAAGAGATACATCAACTCTGCTGAAAAAGTTTAAAAGTAGAACTCCGGGGTTAAGTCAAACTCTAAATCCAGAGAGAAATTTATGGGGAAAAATAAAAGTATCTGGTGGTGCAGCAGGGCCAGACTTTATAAGTCCTATTTATCAAAGTTTGTATCAACCAAACAAAGCAGATTTAGAAATAATATCTTTAAATTTTGCACCCACTATGCACCCTAAAATAGTTCAGTTACCATCTGCTCCGTCTGGTAATCCTATAGAACTATCTGATCAACAAGTAGATTGGTTTCATACAAGAGCAGGTGAACTATCCTTAGAATATGTAAACGAACTTATAAATGATCCTAGTTGGGAACAAGACAAAAAAGAAATGGGTAATGATTGGGCCAAAGAACAAATACAAAAAATGGTAAGATATGCAAGAGCAGAAGCTTTGGGAGAATTAGAAGATGACTCTCCTTTTGCATCTGAATTACAAATAAAAATTGAGGAACTTTATGAAAAACAAGAACAAGAAGAAATGGAGAGAATGCAATGACAGTATCATCAACCACAACTAAAGTAAGCTATTCAGGAAATGGCAGTACAACTGTCTTTGCTTACACATTTAAGATATTTGCAGCAGCAGAGATAACTGTAATTATCAGAAGTTCTACAGGAACAGAAACAGTAAAGAATTTAACCACAGACTATAGTCTGTCAAACATAGGTGTAGATGGTGGCGGTAATGTAACTTTTGGATCTGCTCCTGCTAGTGGTGATACAGTTGTGCTTATTAGAAATACTCCAAACACACAAACGCTAGACTTAGTGGAGAACGATCCGTTTCTCTCAAGCTCCTTTGAAGATACATTAGATAAGATTACACATCAACTTATAGAGCAACAAGAAGAGATAGACAGAAGTATCAAAGTATCTCGTACTAACAGCATTACTAGTTCAGAGTTTACTACCAACGCATCTGATAGAGCTAGTAAAGTTTTAGGCTTTGATAGTTCTGGAGAGTTGTCGGTTACAACAGAGTTAGGAACATTTAAGGGTAACTGGGCAGCATCAACCTCGTATGTCATTAGAGACTTAGTCAAAGATACATCTACCGGAAATATCTTTTTCGTAAATACAGCTCATACTTCTAGCGGTAGTGAGCCATTAACAAGTAACGCAAACTCTGCAAAATATTCACTTATCGTAGATGCTTCTTCTGCTACTACTCAAGCCACTAATGCTTCCACAAGTGCAACTGCTGCTGCTAGTTCAGCAACAGCCGCAGCAAGTTCTGCAAGTACCGCTTCTACGCAAGCATCTAACGCTGCATCTTCTGCAAGTACCGCAGCTACACAAGCAACTAATGCAGCTAGTTCTGCTACTGCTGCCGCTGCAAGTGCTACTGCCGCTGCTGCTAGTGCAGACAACTTTGATGATGTTTACTTAGGAGCAAAGTCAAGCGATCCCGCTACGGACAATGACGGGGAATCCTTGGTTGTTGGCCAACTTTATTTTAATACAACTACTGATGCTTTAAAAGTTTACAATGGTTCATCTTTTCAAACAGTAACAGCAGGCACTATTTTAAGTTCTGTTGCAGGTGATACTACACCGCAGCTTGGTGGCAACTTAGATACTAACTCTCATAACATACTAATAGATGATGCACATTATATAGGAGATGAAAACAACAAAGAGCAGATTGTATTTCAAACAACAGCGTCAGCAGTAAACCAGTTTGATGTAACAAATGCAGCAACAGGCAATCCACCAAAACTATCTGCAACAGGGGATGATAGCAACATAGATTTAGACTTAGAAGCAAAAGGTACAGGTCATGTTACTGTACGAGGTAACAGCAATCCCGGTGCTATACAGTTTAACTGCGAGAGTAACTCACATGGACAAATTGTAAAATCACAACCNCATTCNGCTTCAGTTACAAACGTACTTACACTACCACCGGGAAGCGATCAAGAAATAGTGGGTACAAGTGCAACACAGACTTTAACAAACAAAACTATAGATGCTTCTCAGTTATCAGGCACAGTTGCTAATGCAAGACTAGATGCACAGTTACANGATGTAGCAGGGCTTGCNGTAACAAATGGTAATTTTATTGTAGGAGATGGCAGCAACTTTGTAGCAGAAAGTGGATCTACAGCAAGAGCAAGTTTAGGATTAGCNATAGGATCTGATGTACAAGCTTTNGATAGTGATACAGCAAAGACNGATGTAACACAAAGTTTTACAGCACCACAAAGAAATGCTTTGACTGTAGATAACGATGGTAACTTTGACATGAATGCTAATAATAATTTTAAGTGTACTCCTAGTGGTAACTTTACATTAACATTCACCAACTTTGCAGATGGCCAGAGCGGTTACATATTGTTAATAAATAGTGGTGGGCATACTGTATCTTTACACAGTAACAGTAAAGGAGATGCAAATATTGCAGCAACAGTATCTAGTGCAGGTACCTATCTTATATCGTATTTATCAGATGGCACTAATGCGTATCTAACAAACTCAGCGGTGTTTGCATAATGGGTATTCTGCAAAATGAAAATGCAATACCAGTAGCTAGTGCTGGTGGATTTTATTCACATCAGATAGAACAAAGTTGTAGATTTGAACCAAATGGCAGTTCTCTTGACTCTACAGAATATTTATCTAGAACACAAGGCACCCCTACAAATGCAGATAAAATGACAATTAGTTTTTGGGTAAAAAGAGGTGAACTAGGTTCTCGTATTTATGGTATAACAGGAAGTGGATATAGCTCTGGAGGTGGTCAATATTCACATATAGGTTTTGGTGGTGATGGTAATGATCCTGATAAATTTTATTGGTTACAAAATCCACAAAATAGTTCTGGAGCTGGTGGAACTTCAATAGTTTTAGAAAGTAATGCTTTATTTCGTGATGTTAATGGCTGGTATAATGTCATACTTGCAAACGACTCAACACAATCAACAGATTCAAATAGAAACAAAATATATATTAATGGCACACAGATAACAAGTTGGGGAACTGCTTTTACAACATCTTTTTATTCTGTTCAAAATTCTGATTTTTTAATGAACTCAAGTGGTCATAAAGTATTTGTAGGTTCAGGAGGAGCAAGTGCAGCAAATGCTTATTTACCTTTCAATGGATATATTGCTGAGTATGTTTTTATAGATGGAACACAATATGCAGCAACTGATTTAGGAGAGAGTAAAAATGGTGTGTGGATTCCGAAAGATCCAAGTGGACTCACCTTCGGAAATAATGGATTCTATCTTCGGTTTGAAAATGCAAGTGACCTTGGAAATGACAGTTCGGGAAATAACAATGATCTAACAGCAACTGGACTTGGTGCAGATCACCAAGTTCTTGATTCACCCACCTTTTCAGGGAGTTAATTAATATGGCAAGTAGTGGAAATTTTATGACTTTTAATAGATTAGCTTATCAAAATAGTTATTCTGCTAGTTATAGTAAATTAGACACGGGAAATTTACGAGGTAATGCAAGTGCTGGGGGTTGGGGCTGGCCTTCTAATTTTTCTTTTGATTCTGGTAAATGGTATTGTGAGTTTTATATTTATAGAAGAAGTGGCTCTAGTATAGGATATGTATCTGTGGTAGACCATTATTATCCACACATTGATGCAAAATATAATGACAATAGACACAGGCAACCTACAGTTGCTGATTATACAGTAAGGTACCACGGAGGAGGTGTTACAGCAACTACAACTACCGGTATTTATAATAATCAAATAGGAGCAGTAAATGAATCACAAACTTTTGCAAGTGACCAATGGCAAGATGGAGATGTAATTGCAATAGCACTAGATTTAGATAGTAGCCCACAAACAGTTAAATTTTATAGAAATGGAAGTGCGAAAGGTAACGCTGAAAATTTAAATTCAAGTGCTAGTGGTACTTGGGCATTTTGGTGTGGTTCTCATAATCAAACATGGATTACAATGAATGCTGGACAGGATAGTTCATTTGCGGGAAATAAAACAGCACAAGGAAATGCTGATGGTAATGGCTTTGGAGATTTTTACTATTCACCTCCATCTGGATTTTTAGCACCTTGTTCAGCTAACTTACCCATATCAGCAGACATAGACCCAGCACAGACTGATGATGATTATCCTAGTAAACAATTTGGTGTAGTTCTTTATACAGGTAATGGCAGTAATTCAGCAAGAACAATAAATGGTTTTAATTTTTCTCCTGATTTTATTTGGGTTAAAAATAGAAGTCACTCAAACAAACACATGCTTGTTGATAGTAGCAGAGGAGGAGATAAATATTTTTTTTCAAATGAAACTACTGCAGAATTAACTTCTTCTAATATGATTACTTTTGGAGATTCTGACGGTTATGTAATGAGAGATGATGGAACATATTTGAATGGTAGTTCTAGAACTTATGTTGCGTGGGGTTGGAGAGCTAATGGAGGAACAACAGCTAGTAATTCAGATGGAAATGTAACTTCAACAGTACAAGCAAACACAAAAGCTGGGTTTAGTATAGTTACTTATACAGGAACAGGAAGTGCAGGAGCAACAGTTGGTCATGGTTTAGGTGCAGTTCCAAAATGGATAATAGTTAGAAATCGTGATTCAGTTAAGAATTGGGCGTGTTATCACGTNGNTNATAATA
>FUFK010040645.1_pt1 | contig 50435 bp, 65 predicted proteins | sample 1021851 | NCBI WGS metagenome assembly FUFK01 (sample SAMEA51879418, study PRJEB19060) | metagenome | reverse complement strand
GATACAAAGTATACATTGACCCATATGCGTCAAACAATACTGCGGCTCAATACTACACAGTGGGTTACAAAGGTACTTCACCTTATGACGCTGGTATGTTCTATTGCCCATATGTTCCACTACAAATGGTGAGAGCAGTTGGTGAAGATACATTCCAACCAAAAATTGGTTTCAAAACTAGATATGGTTTAATCAGAAACCCATTTGCAGAATCATCTGCTCAAGCTTCTGATACTGGAACTGATCAAGCAAACATCTATTACAGAATGGTTAAAGTATCTAACCTTATGTAAGAGATCGTTCATACAACGAGAATTAAGAGAGGGGGCGTTTATGCCCCCTTTTTTTATGCATAAATACTAATATGACAGATACAACATTAGCAAGTAAACAAGCAACAGGCACAGGATTAGACTATTCAGATCCTACTAAGTTTAGATTTCAAACAACAAAATTACCTAGAGTAGAGTTTAATTGTATTACAGCAAATATACCAGGTGTATCACTTGCAGAAATACAACAACCTACTAGACTTATGCCTNTAAGNATACCNGGTAATGATTTAACATTTGAAGATTTAACTATATCTTTTATTGTTGATGAAGATTTAACAAACTATCGTAGTGTGCATGACTGGATGGCAGGTCTTTCACAAGTTGATAGTGACGACAAATATAGAGAATTGATTGCTAGTGGCAATGATAGAATGCCATTGTCACAACAAAACAATTTACAAGACGCAGGTAGAACTACATCAGCAACACCTGATGGTGCGATATTTTCTGATAGTAAGTTAATTATATTATCTGCTCGTAATACACCTCTAGTAGAAGTGACATTTAGAGATTGTTATCCTAAAACATTGTCAGCGTTAGAATACAATCAAAATGCAACTGATATAGAGTATTTACTTGCCACAGTCTCATTCGGATATAAACTACACGAATATACTACTCCGTTTTAGACTACTATATATTATATAAGGATTAAATTATGACACTTGATGAACTACAGGCGCAGGCCGAAAAAGATTTGAAGATAGACGATACTGAATTAGACTTAGAAAGTCTAAAGACACCACAACTACATTCTCAATATCTAAAAACATATTCAACATATGCTCTCATGTTAAAAAAGGCAGAGGGTGACTATTCTAAACTACACATAAAAAAATGGTTGTTTTTTACAGGTAAAGCAGAACCTGAAGAATACAAAGAAAAAAACTTTGATCTAAAAGTATTACGACAAGATGTAGATAAGTTTATTGATAGTGATGATGAGATAATTAAACTAAGACAAAAGATAGAATATCTTAAACAGATATGTCACTATTGTGAAAGCACACTAAAACAAATAAACAATCGCACATTTCAAATTAAAAATGCAATAGAATGGAAAAAGTTTACTATGGGCAGTATGTAATGAGTAAAGAAGATTTAAAACGCATAGAAAAAAAGATAGATGATCTTAATAAAAAATTAGATATTCATATTGATAAGATATGGAAAGTATATGAGGCATTGAGAAATCCTATTAAGGTAGTTTCGAAGATGTTTAAAAAATGAAACAAATAGAAAATTTTTTATCTGAAAATTATTTCAAAGAAATACAAGACTTATTAATGTCTTCTAATTTTCCGTTTTATAGACAAGAGCATGTAGGAACAGCAGAAGATATAACACTAGGTAGTTTACTTACACACATGTTAATTGTTAAATATGAAAAAGTATCAGACCCTAAATTACATCATATGATTATGCAACCTATTATTAATAGATTAGGTGAAGAACATAGAATAATAAGAGTGATTAGATCAAAAGTTAATTTATATCCTTATCAAAATGAACCTTTCAAAAGTGCATTTCATATAGATCAAAACGCAAAACACAAAGTATTATTATTATCAATCAATACAAACAATGGTTATACAGAATTTGAAAATGGCACTATATTTAATGCAGTTGAGAATAATGCGATAATATTTGATGGTGACCTACCACACAGATCAGTTAGTCAAACTGATCATTCAGCAAAGATAAACATAAACATAAACTACGAGGTGTATAGATGATTTTTTGTATAGGCAATGGTGAAAGTAGAAAAGACTTTAATTTAGAAAGATTAAGACAGTTTGGTAAAATATATGGTTGTAATGGTTTGTATCGAGATTTTACACCTGATGTATTAGTTGCCATGGATTACAATATATGTCATGAAATATATCGTAGTGGTTATGCTTTTGAAAATCCTGTTTACTTAAAACAATGGTCAAAAAACCCTCATACTTTATATGATAAATTATTTTATCCTGAAACAGTCAAAAAATTTATAGGTGATGTAGACCCAAATGAATACACAGACGAACATGAATGGCCGGGTGAAAAGAAAAGATTTTTTGTGTGTTGGGCAAACAATGTTGACTTAATGAAAGAGTTTAGAGATAAGAATAAAGACTGGCATGAAGATGATTTTAAATTACACTTTGGTAAAGATCAAGAAGGATATAAAATAACATGGACAAAGAAGAAAGACAAGGTAATGGGTTTGGGCAAGTATCAAGACGAGAAGACAAACGCAGGTGTTTTGATTGCATTAATGGCAGCAGATGTAGACAAAAAGATATATCTGATAGGATACGATTATCATTCGAAATCAAAACAAGTAAACAACATTTACAAAGGTTCAACAGGTTATCTAGGACCTCAAGCGAAAGCGATTGACCCTAATAAATGGATTAATCATACAAAAAGACTTTTAAACAAATACGATACTGAACATGAATTTATACATGTAGGTGAACCTATACCTGAAATAGAAGAACTAGAAAGAAAATACTGGACAAACATATCATACGAAGAATTAGATGAGCGAATTAAAAATAACAAAGTATAATGAATCTTATATTAAGTGTACTAGTGAAGATTTAGGACTCTTACAAGATATATCAGAGTTTTTTACTTTTCAAGTACCTGGTTCTTCTTTTATGCCGAGTGTTCGTGCAAAGAGATGGGACGGCAAAATAAGATTATTTTCAAAAGCAACAGGTAAGTTGTATCATGGGTTGCTACCCTATGTTAAGTATTTTTGCGAAAATTCACGACATACAATCACACTAGAGGGTCTGGAAAAAACCCCTGGTGCCCTTGCTAGGGAGGATTTTTCCAAGTTTATTAACAAAATTTTAACAAAATCAATAGAAATACGAGATTATCAATTAAATGCGTTTATACATGCATTTACAAATGAGCGTAGTATTTTACTATCACCTACTGCTTCAGGTAAGTCTTTAATCATATATTGTATCATTCGAATGATGACTACATTACAAAAAAGAAGTTTATTGATTGTGCCGACAACTTCACTTGTAGAACAAATGTATAAAGACTTTGAAGATTATGGTTGGGTGCCAGATAAACATGTACAAAGAAAATATTATGGTTATGAAATAGATGAAAAGAAACCTGTTGTCATATCAACATGGCAATCACTTGCAACTTTTGATAAGAAATACTTTGAACAATTTGATTGTGTTATAGGTGATGAGGCACATTTATACAAATCTAAAGAATTGCAGAAAATTATGAGTGCATGTGTAAATGCAAAATATAGAGTTGGCACGACTGGTACTTTAGATGACAGTAAAGTACATAAATTAGTATTAGAAGGATTATTTGGTCCTGTTCATAATGTCACAACAACAAGAGAACTCATAGATAAAGAACAACTTGCAGATTTAAAGATACAATGTCTTATTTTAAAATATTCTAAAGAAGAATGTATGAATGTAAAGCGTTTAAACTATCAAGAAGAAATGGACTACATAGTCACACATCAAAAAAGAAATAACTTTATAAAGAATCTTGCCAAAACACAAATAGGTAATACTTTAGTTTTATTTCAATATGTAGAGAAACATGGTAGATTTTTACATGATCTCATAGGTGACACATTAGATCATCAAACAAGAAAATTATTTTTTGTATATGGTGGTACTGATACTAAAGATAGAGAAACAGTTAGAAGTATTACAGAAAATGAAAACAACGCAATTATTGTCGCAAGTTATGGAACTTTTTCTACTGGTATTAATATTAGAAACTTACATAATGTTATATTTGCAAGTCCTACAAAATCTAAAATTCGTGTTTTACAGTCTCTTGGTCGTGGGTTGCGTCTTGGTGATGATAAAACTAAAGCAACTTTATATGATATTGCTGATGACTTTTCATATAAAGAAAGAAAGAACTTTACCCTCAATCATTTTATGGAAAGAATAAACATCTATTCTGAACAAGAGTTTGACTATGAATTACATCATGTTGACATAACATAAATANTTATATGAACGAAACAGTAAAAGAAACAAAAGTAAATATACCTACCCCTAAAGTAATTATGTTATCAAATGGGCAACAAGTTATCGCAGGTGTCACAGTACAAGAAGGTTCTAATTTTATAAGATTACATGATCCTTACAAAGTGAGAATACATGAAAACCTTGTAGGTAATAATATAGGATTTGTCGAAGAAAAAATGTCTTTGACACCTTTAGTGTTTCAAACAACTGATAAAGTATATTCTGTATTGAGAGAACATGTAATTACAATAGGTTCGCCAAATAATAACTTGACAGAATATTATAATAATGTTAGAATGGGATTATTTCCTTCTATAAAAAAAGAATTAGAACCTATACAATCTAAAATTGAAATGGATCAAAAATTTGATGATATGATGGATAAAATGAATGATGAAGATTATTTTGAAATGATTGAATATCTAAAAGGTAAAACAACTAAGCATTAAAGCAGGTCTCATCAAAACGGGACATCCGTATTATACTTCAAAAATCGAGTTTAGTCAAGCACTTTTATTAAAAAAAAAATAATCACAAAATGTAGTATATAACGCTTGACTTTTATACTATTTCGTGATAGAATGTGAAACATTATGACTGTACAATTAAAGAAGAAAAAAACAGAACATTATGTTGATAATAAGAAGTTTTTAGAGGAAATGAAAAAGTATCACAAGAAAGTGGTATCTGCTCGAAAGAGAAAAAGAAAAGATCCTCCTATAAATGATTATATTGGCGAATGTTTTTTAAAGATTGCAAATCATTTATCATATAGACCTAACTTTATTAATTACACATATAAAGAAGATATGATAAGTGATGGTATTGAAAATTGTTTACAATATGTAGCAAACTTTGATCCTGAAAAATCTAGTAATCCTTTTGCTTACTTTACACAAATAATTTATTACGCCTTTATTAGAAGAATACAGAAAGAAAAAAAACAAACAACAATTAAACAAAAGTTAATTCTAAAAAGTGGATTAGATGAAATAGTAAGACAAGAAGGTGATAACACAGATTATCAAAATCAATATGCTGATTTTTTAAGAAAGAACATGATTATTGATTCTGAACCAGAAAAGAAAGAAGATAAACCTAAACTAAAAAGAAAGATTACAAAAGTTAAAAAACTAGAATACTTTATGTTATGAAGATTGCTCTAATTACTGACACACATTTTGGGGCGAGAAATGATAATCCTGCATATGCAAATTATTTTTTCAAGTTTTATGATGATGTGTTTTTCCCATATTTAAAACAACATAATATTAATACACTAATTCATTTAGGTGATATTGTTGATAGGCGTAAGTTTATTAACTTTAAAACATCTCATGATTTTCGTCTTAACTTTATGAAAAGATTGTGGGAAGAAAAAATAGATACACATATTATAATAGGTAATCATGACACTTATTATAAAAATACAAACGAAGTAAATGCTGTTGATGAACTACTAACGACTTATGATGGCATACATGAACCTTACATTTACACTAATCCTAAAGTAGTAGAGTTAGGTGGCACAAGAATGTTAATGTTGCCTTGGGTATGTGCTGATAATAAAGATCAAACTATACAAGCACTTGAACAAGAAAGAGCAGATGTTATTATGGGTCATCTAGAGATNGAAGGATTTGAAATGCATAANGGCATAAAATCTGCNACAGGTTTAAATAAAAGTTTATTTCGTAGATTTGAAAAAGTATATTCAGGTCACTTTCATAAAAAGAGTGATGACGGTCAAATATATTATCTTGGTTCACCTTATGAATTTATGTGGAATGATTATAAATGTCCTAAAGGTTTTCACATATTTGATACAGAAACAAGAGAGATAGAAAGAATACCTAATCCATATACTATACATGAAAAAATATTTTATAATGATGAAACTAACGATTACAAAGACTTTGATTATAAACCATACAAAGACAAATATATTAAGTTAATAGTAGAAAAGAAAAAAGATTATTACTTATTTGATAAATTCATAGACGGTTTTTATAAGAAAACAAATATACATGATTTAAAAGTAATAGAAGATTACACAGACTTAGACGCTTCTACTGTGGCAGATGATATTGCAGAAAGAAGTGAAGATACACCTACTTTATTAGATAACTATGTTAACGAACTTGAAACTGATTTAAATAAAGAAAAACTAAAAACTTTAATGAGAAGTTTATATGTTGAGGCAGGAGATTTAGAGATATGATAATATTTGAAAAGATAAGATGGAAAAACTTTCTATCATCAGGTAATTCATTTATTGAAGTTGATTTAAATAATAATTCTACAACCTTAGTTGTAGGTCATAACGGTGCAGGTAAGTCAACAATACTAGACGCATTNTGTTTTGCTTTGTTTANTAAACCTTTTNGNGAAATNAANAAAGAACAATTANTNAATAGTNTTAANNTAGGCGGCACAGAAGTTGAGTTAGAGTTTCGTATATCTTCAAATCGTTATAAAATAAAACGAGGTATCAAACCTAATATATTTGAAGTATATCAAAATGACGAATTACTTAATCAAACATCTACAGTTGCAGATTATCAAAAACAACTAGAACATCAAATACTTAAATTTAATTATAGAACATTTACACAAGTTGTTATTTTAGGTAGTAGTACATTTGTGCCTTTCATGGAACTAAAAGCNCCTCATAGACGAGAAGTNATAGAAGACATACTTGATATTAAGATATTTTCTGTAATGAATATGTTAACAAAAGTAAGACTAAAAGAAATAGACGAACAAGTAAAAGATATTGATAGAGATTTAACAATAGTAGAAAATAATATTAATACTCAAAAAGAATATGTTGCTAAGTTAGATAGTCAACTTGAAGAAACAATAAAGAGTGAAAAAGAAAAGATAGAACAAAACAAAGTTGCTGTTGAAAAATATAATTCACACATACTAGGATTACAAAACGAAATACAAAAACTAAAACATACAATAACTGACAAAGATAACACAAATAATAAGTTTGATAAAATGCAAAACTTTCAGGCACAGTTTCAAAGTAAACTAACATCATGTAATAAACATAAAAAGTTTTATGAAGATAATGATAATTGTCCTACATGTAAACAAGTATTATCTAATAAACAAGTTATGATTGCAGATAATAATAAAGAGATAATGAAATGGAATCAGGCNATAGAAGACGCACAAAAAGAATTAAAATCATTATCAAACAGAATAGATAAGATAAGAAATATAGAAACAGATATAAGATCAANAGAAATTGATATTGCAAAATTTGATCAATCAAAAACTGAACTAAAAAACATTAACACAAAATTAACACATAACATTACAAAACTAACTGAACAATCTAGTGACACAGGCGAGGCAAAAGGCAAACTAAAAGTTTTAGAAGAAAGTCAAGATGAGTTTCAAAAAACAAAATTATCTAAGTTAGAAGAACACGATTATTTACATGCCGCAAAACAAATGTTATTAGACACAGGTATTAAAACAANAATTATAAAACAATACTTACCTGTTATCAATCAATTAATAAACAAGTATCTTGCAAGTATGGACTTCTTTGTAAACTTTAGATTAGATGGTGAGTTTAAAGAAATAATTAAATCTAGATATCGAGATGAGTTTTCATATACATCATTTAGTGAAGGTGAAAAGATGAGAATAAATCTTGCATTATTATTTACATGGCGTGCTATTGCAAAAATGAAAAATAGTATATCAACAAATTTATTATTATTAGATGAAATATTTGATGGTAGTCTTGACGGACAAGGCACAGATGATTTTCTTAAAATCCTAAATACATTAGATAATGAGAATGTNTTTATTATATCACACAAAACAGATATGATTGCTGATAAATTTAAAAATGTTATTAAGTATGAGAAAGTAGGAAACTTTACAAAGGTAGTAGAATGACAAAAGGTTTGAAATACGCTTTATCACAAGAAACAATAGAACTGTTAGCAATAACTGCTGAAGAATGTGGTGAACTAACACAAGAAACCATGAAGATTGTTAGATTTGGTAAAGAGAATGAAAATATTACAAAAGAAGCAGGTGATGTCCTGTGTATGATACAATTGTTAATAGAGAAAGGTTTAGTAAATCAAGCAGAATTGAATAAGAGAATAGTTGAAAAACGAGAAAAACTAAAGACTTTTTCAACCTTGACAAATCTATAAAAATTTGATATACTGTAAAAAGGTTTTATAATGATATATGTTGAAGATTGTTTAAAAACATTAGATCGTAAATTATATTATGATTATGTTGTTTGTTCGCCACCTGACTTTGATGAGTTAGATAAGGCAATAGATTTTTCATATGCAGACTTTATTAAATCATGGGCAGTAAAATTAGAACCTGCTAGCAACTTTGTTTCTATATGCATAAGTGATAGAAAGAGTGGTGGTCAAATAGTGTCTAAACATAGTATAGTTATTGATGTATTTAAAACACTAGGTTATATTTTACATTCACATAAGATTTGGGTAAAAGGTACAGGTGTAAATGATTATAGAATGAACTATCAACATGTAATGACATTTAGTAGAAAAAATGCAAAGAGAAAACCTATTGCAGATTTTAAACCAGATGTGTTTATTATTAATTCTAGTAAATATAAAAACTATGGTTATGGTATGCCTGTAAGAGTAATAGAACTATTAATACAAAACTATACAGATAAAGATAATATTGTTTATGATCCTTTTATGGGTTCTGGTACAACAGCAGTTGCTGCTATGAATACTAAGAGACAATGGATAGGTTCAGAAATAAATCAAGAATATGCAGACTTGACAAAAGAGAGAACACAATGAGTGAAATAGTAAAACAAATAAAAGATAAAGGTTTTCCTTATTATCCTGAAGACAGTAAATGGCGTAATAAAACATTTGAAACTATGTTAAGTTTTGATAGAACAAATTTAGTAGATAGAAAAAACAAAGTCATAGGTCAATCGCCACATGGTCTTAATCTTGCATGGTCTTATATGAAGCATGCTTGGGGCATTAAATGTGGTAAAATGAAAACACCTATGGAAATATGGGAAGATGAAGAACAACTTGAAAAAGGTATTAACAAAATACTTAATGGTGTATTCTTTGTACAAAAACCTTTACACAAAATAACTGATAGTGATTTGCGTTCTATGTTAAGAAGATATACAGGAACACAAATGGTTTCTAATTTTAGACCTACTGCTGCCGCTGCAATGTATGATATCTTTGTTGATAAAGATAGTATTATAGAAGGCACAGAAGCAGGAACAGTTTGGGATCCTAGTATGGGTTATGGCGGTAGACTATTAGGGGCGATTATTGCCGGTGTTAATTATATAGGTACTGATCCTTGTATACCTACATACAAAGGTTTAGAACAAATCAGAGATACATTTGGTCACAAAGATAAGAAATATGAATTATTAAGACAAGGTAGTGAAACTTATATACCTGAAGAAGAAAGTTTAGATTTTGTATTTACTAGTCCGCCATACTTTGGTTGGGAAGCATATGGTGATGAACCNGAACAATCTAGTATTAAGTTTGATACAAGTTATATGTGGAAAGAACACTTCTTAAAAAAGACAATTGCAAATGCACATATAGGTTTGAAGACAGGTAAATATCTAGCATTAAATGTTGCAAATACAAAACAATATAAAGAGTTTGAAGAAGATACAGTAAGACTAGCAAAAGAGGTAGGATTTAAACATGTCGATACCTGGTGGTTATCTTTATCTACTCAACAAGGCGGTTCTAGTGTGAGAACATTAGACGGCGAGGTCACAGAGAAAAAACAAAAACAACGATATATGGGTGAATTTGAAAGACCAGACATATCCGGTCGCAAATTTGAACCTACTTTTATCTTCGAAAAGTAGAACAAAACACGAACATAGGGTGTGCATTTTGTCGCACCTAAATAAATCGTTGAAAAACAAGGGTTTTTTCTTTAACTTTTTTTACGATAATGCTTGCAAATTTTTAAAAATCATGTTAGCATAGCAACATAATTGAGGTTATTATGATTACACAAGAACAAAAATCAAATCTTGCAAAATTACTTGCTACTGAAAATATCACAGTAGAACACAAAAAAGTAAAAACTGCATATTTCATTCCTAAGACTAGAGTTTTATGTCTTCCTATTTGGGAAGATATGACTAATGATTTATATGACTTATTAGTTGGGCATGAAGTAGGTCATGCTTTATATACACCTACTGATGAAAACGAATTTAAAAAATACGATATTCCCCATTCTTATTTTAATGTTGTCGAAGATATTCGTATCGACAAGAAAATGAAAAAGAAATATCCTGGTTTAAGAAAATCATATTATAATGGTTATAATGAACTGATTGAGAAAGATTTCTTTGGTACTAGTGAAATTGATGTAAACAAAATTAGATTTATTGATAGACTTAATATGTTTGCTAAATCAGGTCAAAGAGAAATAATTGAGTTTAATGATATTGAAAAAGAATTTATTACTAGATCAGATAATCTAGAAACTTGGGAAGATGTTGTAAAACTTACAAAAGACATTTATGCTTATTCGCAAGAAGAACAATTTGANGAACAAGAACAAGAACAATTATCTAGTGTGTCTGATGATGTAAACTTTGAAGAAGGTGACGAAGAACAAGACCCACAACCTCAACAAGGAGATACTGATGAGCAACAAGAGCAAGATCAGAAAGATACTACCTCATCTGGATCTGATAATGATAAATCAGAAGAAGAAGAACAACAATCTAGTCAATCTAGTAAAGAAGAAAAAGAAGAAGAAAAAGAAAAAGAAGAANAAAAATCAGATGTAGGTACTGCACCATCAGGTGCCGGTTATAGTCCTGATGAAAGATCAGGTGATATCAATGAATCTGCTACTGATAATAATTATCAAAAACAATCTTCAAAACTTGCTCAACTTGATAGTAAGACTTGGGATAATCTTTACTTGAAATATCCTAAAGTAAAAGACGCTGTTGTGCCTTATGATATTATTGCTCAAAAAATTAATGATAGTAATGCAGATTTTCCAATGTCTAAAAGATTACTTGTATGGAAAAAATATAAAAATCAATGTATGCGATCAGTTAGTTATATGACTAAAGAATTTGAAATGAAGAAAAGAGCAGATTCTTATTCTAGAACTAGAACTTCTAGAACTGGTATGATTAATACTAATGCTTTACATTCATACAAATACAATGATGATATCTTTAAAAGAATACAAATTGAACCCGGTGCAAAAAACCACGGTATGGTTATGATCATTGACTGGTCAGGTTCTATGTCAGATAAAACTTATGATACTATTTGTCAGACAATAAACTTAGTTTTATTCTGTAAATCAGTTAACATACCTTTTGAAGTTTATGCATTTACTGATATGAGAAAAAGTAATTTTATGAAATCAGAAAATTCTGGTTATCAGAGATATGATGGATTAAATTCATCAGTATTTGACTATGGTGAAAGAAATCTAAAAATCATGGAAGAAGTTTCACTATTACAATTTGTTTCTTCTGATATGAGAATTGCTAAGTTTAATGAAGCAATGGCAAATTTATATCAAATTGCAATGTATTACAATCTAGAAAATACTAGAAAAAAACGCATGTATAGATGGACTGATCAAGAAGATGAATATGAAAAAACAATTGAATTACCATACACTTTAAGATTTGGTGGTACACCTTTTGATAGTGCTATCTTATGTACTATTCCTGTTGTAAATAAGTTTAGAGAAAAAAACAAAGTACAAAAAATGTCAACAATATTCTTAACTGACGGTTGTGGTCATACTAATCATAATTATACAGATTATGATAAAGAAGGTAAATTAAGTCACGCTTACGGTCAATACGAAACTAGAATAGTTATGAAAGACGGTACATTTTCTAGTGTGTTTGGTTCTAAACATAGTAAAAGTTTACCTAACACTAATCACTTTAATTATCATTATTCTTCATTAAAGTATTTTAAATATAAAACTAATTCAACTGTTATTGGTTATTACATTGCAGGCAAATCAGTTAAGTATTGGGATGTTGCTAACTTTAATAAAGTAGAAGGTTATGAACAATATGAGATCGCAAAAGCGAATATCAGAAAACATAAATGTCATTCAATTACAGATATTGGTTATGATGAGTTTTTTATCATACCAAGAAGTCAACTAAAAGTATCTGATGAAAATGTCGATATTAATTCTGATATGACTACTGCTAAAATGAAACAACAATTTCTTAAAAACTTTAAAACTAAGAAGGTTTCTAGAGTTTTATTGAACAAATTTATTGAAAGAATTGCATGAGACAGGATGTCGCACCTAAAAAAATGACTAAATCATTGATAAATAACGATTTTAATTTTACGATTGTGCTTGACTTTAATGTCGAACTGTGATAGCATATACCAGTATTTTGAAAGGAATATATTATGAACTATAAAGAACTAAACATTGAACAAAAAGAGTTTGTCGATTTAGCGTACAAACACTTTGGGAAAGATCAATTGTCTAGAGTTGAGATTAACTCATTCGCAAAAGACAATGGTCTTAAATATCCTGAATGGTTAAAATCTGATACATTCAGATTAACTAGAGGCGTTTACAAATTACCTGTTGANGGTATTGTAAATCCTTCTAAACATGTAAAACAAAAAGTTTCAAAACAAACTGAAACTGTAAGTAAAAAGATTGCCGTATCACAATCTAGTGCCGACAATCTNGTGCCTTCNAAAGAAGACACATTCGTACCTTTTGGTAATTTTAAAGATATCAAAAANATTATTAANTCNGGTATCTTTTATCCTACTTTTATTACTGGTTTATCNGGTAACGGTAANACTTTAAATATTATTCANAGTTGTGCCGAACTTAAAAGAGAACTNATTAGAGTTAANATTACCATTGAAACTGACGAAGACGATTTACTTGGTGGTTTCAGATTGCAAGACGGCGAAACTGTCTGGCATGACGGTCCTGTTGTTGACGCAATGAAAAGAGGTGCTGTTCTTCTCTTAGATGAGATTGACCTTGCCTCAAATAAGATAATGTGTTTACAACCTGTTCTTGAAGGCAACGGTATCTTTCTTAAAAAGATAGGTCAGTTTATCGAACCTAAAGACGGTTTTAATATTATCGCAACTGCCAATACTAAAGGTAAAGGTAGTGATGATGGTAGATTTATTGGTACTAACATTCTTAACGAAGCGTTTCTTGAAAGATTTCCTGTGACATTCGAACAAGAATATCCTAGTGCTAAGATCGAACAAAAAATCTTAGATAATGTAATGTCGCATTACAGTTTAAAAGATAATGAGTTTACTGGCAACCTTGTTAAATGGGCAGATGTCATTAGAAGAACTTTCTATGACGGCGGTATTGATGAGATAATCGCTACAAGAAGACTTGTACATATCATCAATGCTTTTGCAATCTTTAAAAACAAGTTGAAAGCAGTTGAGGTTTGTATCAACAGATTTGATACAGATACTAAAAACAGTTTCCTTGATTTATATACTAAAGTCGATTCCGGCGTTAGTATAGAAGAACTAAATCAAGGACCTTCCAATGATAGTGAGGAAAGTATTAGTGATAATGCTTAAATCTATCGTTCATAATGTAGACCTCAGAGGGGCAGAGAAATCTGTCCCTCACATTGAGGAGGTGATATAATGACACTTGAGGTAAGAGTTAGAAATAACAATGTAGAAAAAGCCATGAGACAACTTAAAAAGAAAGTTATGAAAGATGGTTTATTAAAAGAATTAAAACGAAGACAGTTTTACGAAAAACCTTCGTTAAAGAGACAACGCTTAAAGAAGGAATCTATTAAGCGTGTAAACAAATTAAGACGCTTGCAAGAGCGACTTGATAACAACTAACATAAGAAAGGACCTTATATTATGGGTAGAAAAACACTTGCAAATAGCACGAAGTTTCTTAATGCTTTATTAAGAGGCGAAAGTGTGACTTGGAAAGAAGCACAATCCAAGTTTAACCTCTCTAGACCTAGAGCGGTTGTTGATAAAATCCGTGAGGAAGGACATTGTGTCTATATCAACAAAAACAAATCAGGTACTTATTACAGAATAGGTACTCCATCTAAAGCGTTAATTGCCGCTGGTTTTGCCGCTTTAGAACCATCAGTTTATGCATAAGCATAAATAGTCATGAGGCAATCCGTAAGTCCTCATGAGTGTTGCCTCTCGTAAAGACAACACATTTTAGGTTTGGTAGTTTCCCTCTGGATAATGAATCCTAGAAAAAACTACCACTTGAAAAATGAAATATAATAACTATATAAATATTATTGATACGCCATTAAGGGTATCAGTTTTAACTTGCTTATAAAGGAGAAAATATGACAAGAAACTTATCTATATGGAACGATCTAAGACCATACACAATCGGGTTTGATGATTTGTTCTCACAGTTTGATCATTATGTAGATAATAGATCAAATTCATTCCCACCATACAATATCGTGAAAGGTAAAGACGATCTCAATTGGANAATTGAAATGGCACTTGCTGGTTATAATAAAAATGATATTGAGGTAAAATATGCCGACAATACTATCACAATCAAATCAACTCATAAAGATGAGGACGATAAAGATACAATTCATAGAGGTATTGCCAAAAGACATTTTACAAGATCATTCACAACTGCTGATGATGTAGAAGTTAGAGGCGCTGAAATGAAAGATGGTATGTTATCAATTGCACTAGAAAAAATTGTACCTGAGGGTAAAAAACCTAGAACAATTGAGATTGCATAAAAAAAATAGATAAGGGGGTTGACAACGGCCCCCTTTTATGATATAATTATATGATGTATAAATTTAAAGAAAAGATTATACTTGATGATGTGAAAAGATATATTGATGAAACTTATTCATCCCACTATTCTACAACACAAAAACAAGCAACAGAAATCATTATCGATCAAGGACACGGTGAAGGTTTTTGTATGGGCAATATTTTAAAGTATGCCCAACGATATGGCAAAAAAGAAGGCAAGAATAAGAAAGACCTTATGAAAGTTATTCATTATGCCATAATACAATTGTCCCAGGATCATTACGAAGACAAACCACTTGCCTCTGTACTATCTGAAAAATTAACTAACCCTAATGATTAAGGAGATTATATAATGAAACTAAGTGATAATACTAAAGAGATACTAAAAAACTTTAGTGAAATAAATCCTAACTTGTTGATACAACCAGGTAAGGTTGTTAAGACAATATCAACAATGAAGAATATATTAGCGACTGCTGGTGTTGAAGAAGACTTTCCACAAGACATCGCTATCTATGACTTGTCTGAATTTTTAGGCATGTTATCTTTATTCAACAAACCAACATTTGCGTTTGATGATAAATCAATGACAATCAATGAAGAAGGTACATCTACAAAATCTAAATATTATTTTGCAGATCCTTCTATTTTAACAACACCTCAAAAAGATGTAAAAATGCCTGAAACAGAGGTAGAGTTTACACTTACTGAAACTGACTTATCTAAAGTTAAAAAGGCGGCGGCAATGTTGCAACTACCTGATATATCTGTTAAGTCTGTTGATGGTGATATCATCATGTCTGCTGTTGATAAGAAAAACGATACAGCGAATACTTACGGTGTTAAGGTTGGTTCTACAAATAAGAAATTTGACTTTCACTTTAAAACAGAACATTTCAAAATGTTGCCTGGTGATTATAATGTCTTTATATCTTCTAAACTTATTTCTAATTTTAGACATAAAAATAAAACAGTACAATATTGGATTGCCCTAGAAAATACTTCTAAGTATGAGGGGTAATTCATGGATAATTTATTATGGGTAGAGGCGTATAGACCCTCTACAATTGACGAATGTATTTTACCCGCTGAAATAAAAAATACATTTAAATCTATACTTAAACAAGGTGAGATACCTAATCTCTTATTATCAGGTACTGCCGGCACAGGCAAAACTACTGTTGCAAAAGCATTATGTAATGAACTTGATTTAGATGTTATGATGATCAATGGTTCTGACGAAGGTCGTTCTATTGACACAGTAAGAAATCAAATCAAGTCATTTGCTTCTACAGTAAGTTTATCAGAATCAAATAAACCTAAAGTTGTTATAGTTGACGAAGCAGATTATATGAATGCTGAAAGTGTTCAACCTGCTCTAAGAAACTTTATCGAAACATTTAGTAATAACTGTAGATTTATCTTTACATGTAATTATAAGAATAAAATTATACCTGCAATTCATAGTAGGTGTACTGTTATTAATTTTAGTATTCAGAATAAAGATAAACAAAACCTAGCAGGTTTATTTCATAAACGATTATCTACAATCTTAGAACAAGAGAATATTGAGTTTGACCCAAAAGTATTGGCAGAACTTATTGTAAAATATTATCCTGACTTTAGAAGAACGATAAACGAACTACAAAGATATTCTGTATCTGGTAAAATAGACACAGGTATTCTNGTCACCGTATCTGAAGCAAATATACAATCACTTAATCAGGCATTAAAAAACAAAAAGTTTAATGATATGAGAAAATGGGTTGTTGATAATATTGATCAAGATCCTGCAGGTCTTTATAAAGAGTTGTATCAAAACTTTTATGGTACATTACAACCACAATCAATCCCACCTATGGTTATTCTACTTGCAGAATATCAATATAAAAATGCTTTTGTTGCTGATCCTGAATTGAATATGGTCGCCTGTTTAACTGAGATTATGGGCGAGTGTAAATTCAAATGAGTGGTATATATGCATTTTTCAATATTTGTCCTTACACTTTGAGATGGATTTTAACTGTAGGTAAATGTGAAAATAAAGAATCTAGATTATCAGATTATAGAACTACTCTTGCCAGTATAGAATTTAATTTCTTTCAAGAAATACCTAAATCATTATTACATAGAAAAGAACAAGAACTTATAAGACTTCTAAAAAAACGATATGATGTACATAGAAATTCATTAGAACAATTCATTATAGGTGGTGATGGTGAGAGAGATGTAGCAACAAATTTTTTATTAGAACACATGAACAAATTAGAAACTAAAGGTGATAGTAAACATGTTGATTACAAATATATTGATGTATATGGTGAAGTAGGAGACATTAGAGATAATAGAGATAAATGTACTTTTATGCCTGGTCAATTAGCGATGATAACCACTAAAGCAGGTCCTAACGAAAAACAAAGACATGTGTACACAAAATTTATTACAGACGGACAAGGTCTAATAGAGTTAGATCAACCCACTAAAAAGCCAATATCTAAACCTGCTTGGGATGTTTGGCAATGTGCTACAAAAACTGCTTTACATAAACCTAAAGAAGCAACATTAGATAGGTATATTAATGAGTGAAGATTATAGTTTAACAAGTTATCTCACAGCAATCAACTGGTCTAAAAAGAAATTGATGGACACAGATGATGAAGCATGGGAAAAGAAATACCCACCTTATATAATCAATAAGGGTCTATCATACTTTTCTGATACTGTTATGATGGCAAACGAAATGAATAGATTACATCATGCAACAAAACATATGCAATTTTCGTTTCTACTAAATACTATAAGAAGTCAAAAAAGATTTAGCAAATGGTTGAAAGCGTCTAAAATCAAAGATTTAGAGGCAATCAAAGAGTATTACAAATATAGTAATAATAGGGCGAAAGAAGTTTTATCTTTACTGACTAAAGAACAGATTGATTATATTAAAGAAAAAATAAGTAAAGGTGGGAAAAAGAAATGAGTGAGGTTATAGAATGGAAACCAGACAGTATGCTCGAGGTGAAGATCAAAGAGCCAGATGATTTCCTAAAAATAAGAGAGACACTTACACGAATAGGGGTTGCAAGTAGAAAAGAACGCAAGATATACCAGTCGTGTCATATTCTACATAAACAAGGTAGATATTTTATTGTACATTTTAAAGAACTGTTTGCCCTAGACGGCAAGACAGCAAATATTTTTATTAACGATATAGAAAGAAGAAACACAATTGCACAACTTTTAAGTGATTGGGGTTTAATTGAATTAGTAGGTGAAGTGACAACTAAGGCACCGTTATCACAGATAAAAGTATTACCATTTAAAGAAAAGAACGAATGGGTACTTGAACCTAAATATAACATAGGCAAGAAAAAAGAAGAAGACCCAAATGAAAGTCAACAAGATTAAATCTTTTCTAGAACAAACAGGAAATACAAAATACAGAATACTTGTAGTTTCTGGTGATCCAAAACCTAAAGGTCAAAAACTATTTCGTACAGCACGAAGATTTAAAGAAGAAGCAGAAAAAGCAGGTCATGAATTATATATTGCAGAAATAGAAGGTGCATATATTGGTTTTCATGATGGTGTATATAAGATATACAATCTAGATGATAAAAAAGGTTTTGAGTTAAACAGAGACAATACAGTTGCCTTTGTTCGTGGCACAGTTAGATTAAAAAAAAGTTATTTAAATTTAGTATCTAGACTTGAAAAAACTGGTATTACTATGGTAAACAGTAGAGAAGTTGTTGAGATATCTTCTGACAAATATAGAACTTATGTAAAACTACAAGACTTTGGTTTAACCCAACCTAGAACTGCATTAATACCTAACAAAGATGGTTGGAAACAAGCGTTTGAAAGTATTGATTTAAAATATCCTTGTATCATGAAAACAATAGAAGGTTCTAAAGGCATAGGTGTTTTGTTTATTGAATCTGAAAGACAAATGGAATCTATAGTGCAATTATTATACAATGAAAATCCTGATATAGATTTACTATTACAAGAATATATTAAAACAGACGGCGACATAAGAGTAATAATCTTAGGTGGTAAAATTATTGCGTCTATGAAAAGAGATGTAATTGAAGGCGACTTTAGATCAAATGTTTCGCAAGGTGCAAAAGTAAAAGAATATAAAATGACTGAACTAGAAATAGAAGAAAGTTTAAAAGCGTCAAAAGCAATTGACGGTTCATGGACAGCAGTTGATTTTATACCTAGTAAAAATCCTAAAACAGAACCACCATATATATTAGAAGTTAATCATTCACCAGGCACAGAAGGTATTGAAGAAGCGTCAGGTAAGAATATTGTTAAAACAGTAATCGATCATTTTGCAAATCCTGATAATAGATATCCTGTTTCAACACAATGTGGATTTTTAGAAGTCATAAACATAAAACCTTTTGGCGAACTGATTGCAAAATTTGATACTGGTAATGGTGCGTCAGCGCCAACAATACATGCAGATAAAATTGATGTAAAAGGTAAATCTATAACATGGACATTAAATGATAAAACAATTACAAGTAGTATCGTAAAAATATCTAATGTAGATGTAGGAGGATTAAATAATTATTCTGAAAAGAGATATACAGTAAAATTAAATTTTGAGTTTGAAGGTACTAATTACACTAGTAATTTCATGATAGACGACAGAGAGGATAGAACTCCTGTTCTATTAAACAGAAATATATTAAGACTACTTAATGTTGCAGTAAATCCTTCAAGAAAATATGTTGCAACAACTAAGTATAGTCTAGATGAGAGGAAATAAATGACACCTGACCCACATAACAGACATATCTTACTAGACGCTTTACGAAAGCATGCTGAAGGGCAAATAGAGAAACACAAAGCAAATGTGGAAATCTATCTTAGAACTGCTATAGGTATTGGCGAGCATTCTGATATTGTAGAAACAATAGAAAAAGAATTAGATAAGATTGCTCAATATGAAGATCAATTAGATGTAATCAAAAAACACTTTATTCGTGAAAACTAGGCTTGACTTTTTAAGTCAATAGTGATATAATATATTATGCGTTTTTATACCAATGTTTCGCCTTATGGTGATCAATTATTAGTTAGAGGTTTTGAGAATGGTGAACGATTTGAAGATCGTATTACCTGGACACCTAGACTATATCTACCTACCAGAGGCGATTCAAAATATCAATCATTAAGTGGTAAAAAACTAGCACCTAAAACATATCAATCAATCAAAGAAGCAAGATCAGCAATCAAACGATACGAGGATCATTCTGAATTTATTCATGGCACAGATAGATTTCAATATCAATATATTTCAGACGCATATCCTGGCATTGTAGATTACGAAAGAGAAAAACTTCGTATCTATACAATAGATATTGAGGTGACTGCTGAACAAGGTTTTCCTAATGTAAATCAAGCAGTAGAAGAAATGATATGTATTACTGTAAAAGATCACAATACAAAAAACATTTTAGTTTGGGGTCTTGTTGATTTTCAAGTAAAACAAAAAAATGTTCACTATGTAAAATGTACAGGTGAAAAAGATTTACTTATAAAATTTTTAAAATTCTGGTCTAAGTATCCTCCTGATATTATCACAGGTTGGAATAGTAAATACTTTGACTTACCTTATCTTGTTAATAGAATGAAAAAGATAATAGGTGAAAGTGCAACTAAGAGATTATCACCTTGGAATATTATTGATGAAGATACTGCATATGTAAGAGGTAAATCACAAACATTTTTTAGATTGTTAGGTATCGCACAACTTGACTATCTACAACTCTATACAAAATTTACAATTAAAATGCAAGAGAGATATACTCTTGATCATATTGCATTTGTAGAACTAGGTGAACGCAAAGATGAAAACCCTTATGATACTTTCAAAGAATGGTATCAACAAGACATACAATCATTCATAGAATATAATATTGTTGATGTTGAGTTAGTCGATAAACTAGAAGATAGATTACAACTTATTGATTTGACTTTAGGTACAACTTACAACGCAAAAGCAAACTATGAAGATATATTCTCACCTGTTCGTATTTGGGATACTATTATTTACAATGACTTATTAAAATATAATATCATCATACCTATGCGTGATATGAAACCTAAAGAACATAAAGAAGAACTTGTAGGTGCTTTTGTAAAAGAACCTCAAACAGGTTTTCATGATTGGGTTGTATCATTTGATTTGAACTCACTATATCCTCACTTAATTATGCAATATAATATTTCACCTGAGACAATGTTTCCTGAAAAGAGACCTGTCAATCAAGATGATTTACTGAATAAAAGAATAGATACAAGCGATGGTAATTGTTTAGCGGCAAACGGTGCAATGTTTAAAAGAGATAAACAAGGCATGTTGCCTAGAATTATACAAAAAGAATATGATGATAGAGTGACATTTAAAAAGAAGATGTTAGAAGCAGAACAACAATATGCTAACACTAAAGATAAAAAATATGAAAAACTTGCTAGAAAATATTATATCATTCAACATTCTAAAAAGATTGCATTGAATAGTGCCTACGGTGCGATAGGTAATAGATACTTTAGATTTTACGATCACAGACAAGCAGAAGCAGTCACACTATCAGGTCAGTTGAATATTAAATGGATTGAAATGAAACTAAACGCATACTTTAATAAACTATATCAAACAGATAGAAAAGATTATATTATTGCTTCTGATACAGATTCAGTTTATATTAACATGGCGCCACTTGTTAACATGTCGGGTGCAACTGACAAAGTAAAAATTGTAAAAGCGTTAGATAAGTTTTGTTCAGATAAACTAGAACCTTATATTGCAGATTGTTATGCTGAACTTGGTAAATATATGAATGTGTTTCAAAACAAAATGGTTATGAAACGAGAAGTTATCGCAGACAAAGGTATCTGGACTGCTAAGAAAAGATATATTCTCAATGTGCATAACTCAGANGGTGTACAATANAAAGAACCTAAATTAAAGATTATGGGTATCGAGGCAGTAAAAACATCAACACCTTTACCTTGTCGAGAAAAAATGAAAGAAGGTTTTAAAGTTATCATGGGCGGCGATCAAAAAGAAATGAAAGAGTTTATTGTAAACTTTCGTAGAGATTTTGAATTATTACAACCTGAAGATATTGGTTTTCCTAGAAGTGTTAATGGCACAGGTAAATATAAAGATGAAACATCTATTTACAAAAAGGGCACACCTATGCATGTTAAAGGTGCATTGATTTATAATCATTTACTTAAACAACATAAACTAGAACACAAATATCCTAAGATAATGAATGGTGATAAAATACGATTTGTTCATTTAAGAAAAAACAAATGGAATGCAAATGTTATTACTTTTGTTTCTAAACTACCTAAAGAATTTGATATGCATGGTCTTATAGATTATGAACAACAATTTAACAAGGCATTCATGGAACCTTTCAGATTTATTCTTGACGCAATAAGATGGAAGATTGACGCTTCTGATAGTAATACTGTAGAGGACTTTTTTGCATGATAGATTTTACACCTTATTTAAATGATGTTAAGTTGCCTGTTATGAATAAAGAACAGTTTCAATATGTCACAGAAAAATATGGCAAAGAAAAATTTAGAGAAGACTTAGCAGAATATATCTCTGTTAATCGCCCACCTTTTCCATTTAAGTTTATATCTAAACAAGATATGATTACTAACTTTCTTGATTTAAAATCTTTTGACACAAGTAAGAATATAAAATCAAAAGAACAAATAGAAAAAACTGTATTTGAAAAATATGATGATTACAAATATTCTTTTGATGAATATGGTTTAGGTTTAATAGAAGGCACAAGTGCATATAGTACAGTTTCAAATTACTTTATGCAAGAGTTAAGATTAAATTGTAGTAGTTATGGTTTTCGATCACCTGTAGATGTATGGCAAAATGGCAATGCAAAAGATATATGGCGTTGTTTTGGTCCTATCTGGCGAGGCATTAATGAAAAGAAAATATTAGATGAGAAAGTTTACATGAGTGCATTTAGATTAGGCACATATATTGCAACACAATTTAAACCAGTTGTTGCAAAGGCAATATATGACTTAACAAACGCAAATAAAGTTTTAGATACAAGTTGTGGTTGGGGCGATAGACTTGCAGGTTTTTATACATCAAATGCAAAAGAATATATTGGTTGTGATCCTAATCCTAATACTTTTGCAATGTATATGAAACAAGTTGATGAGTATGAAAGAATATTAGGTAATAATAATCCTATAATTAAAGAAGACAGAAATGTATTTACTATTAATGCGTCTAAGAAAGTCACGATATATAGATGTGGTGCAGAAGATTTACCTTGGGACGATATTAATAATGTAGATTGTTCATTTACAAGTCCACCATATTTCTCTACTGAAGAATATAATAAAGGTGGCGAACATGAAGAAGATCAATCATGGCATAAGTTTAATGAGTATGATAAATGGCGTGATAATTTCTTTTTACCTGTAAGTGATCAATGTATTAAAAGATCAAAACACACACTTATTAATATTATGGATCCACAAATAAAAGGTAAAAGATATAGAACTGGTGATGAAATATGTGATAAGTATAGTAGTAAATACGATACTAGATTCAAAGGTCAGATAGGCATGAGAATTATGCAACGACCTAAAAGCGATAAATTGTTCAAAGACGAACAAGAGAAAAAAGACTTTATGAATAATATATTCATAGAAAATATATGGTATTTTTCTAACGAAGATATTGATTTATTTAAGAAAACAACAATAGATGAATTTTTTGCTTGATTTTATGAGAGGAGTGTGATATAATGAAAGAACTATTAGAAAAACTAGATCAACAAAACATGACAGTTGCAGACTATGGCACAATGATAAAAATAATACAAGCGTCTTTACAAAGAGGTAGTATTCGTGCTGACGAATGTACAACTGTAGGTAAACTGTATGAAAAATTACAATACATGATACAGAAACAACAAAAGGAGAATGATAATGCCGGACTTTCTAAAACAGATAATTAAAGAAACAGGAAATGAATATGCTTCACTAGTGAGTGAAGGTGTCGAGGCAGGTGATGTCGATACATTTATTAATACAGGTTCATACATGTTTAATGCTTTGTTATCAGGAAGTATTCATGGCGGCATACCTTCAAATAAAATAACTGCTCTTGCAGGTGAAAGTGCNACAGGTAAAACTTTCTTTGTATTAGGTATGGTAAAACATTTTCTAGATAATAATCCTGACGCAGGTGTTATCTATTTTGAGAGTGAAAGTGCATTAACAAAAAAATTAATTGAAGACAGAGGTATTGATAGTGAAAGAATGATTATCATGCCTGTGACAACAGTACAAGAATTTAGAACACAATCCTTAACTGTACTAGACAAATATATGGAACAAAATGAAGCAGATAGAAAACCATTATTATTAGTCTTAGATAGTTTAGGTATGTTATCAACAACTAAAGAAGTTGAAGATACAGCAGACGGTAAAGAAACTAGAGATATGACTAGAGCACAAGTATTGAAGGCAGCGTTTAGAGTGTTAACTTTAAAACTAGGTCGTGCAAAAGTGCCAATGGTTATAACAAATCATACTTATGATGTTGTGGGTGCATATATGCCTACAAAAGAAATGGGTGGCGGTTCTGGTTTGAAATATGCTGCTTCAACAATCATTTATCTATCTAAGAAAAAAGATAAAGAAGGCACAGAAGTTGTAGGTAATATTATACATTGTAAAACTCAAAAGAGTAGATTATCAAAAGAGAATATGATGGTAGATGTTAGATTACGATACGATACTGGTTTAGATAAATATTATGGTTTACTAGACTTAGCAACTAAGTATGGTATCTTCAAACAAGTTTCAACAAGAATAGAACTACCAGATGGTACAAAACAATATGCAAAAAGTATTTACGCTGATCCAGAGAAATACTTTACTGACGATATACTAAAACAAATAGACGAAGCAGCAACAAAAGAATATAGTTATGGCAATCCCGAAGTATAGTTATCAAGAAAATCCTAAAAATCAATTAACAGGATTTAAGATAGAAGAAGGTACATATAAAGATGTCATATACACATATGGAAAAGTTTCGCCTATTGAAGAAGATGAAAAGTTAAGACTTAAATTTGAATATAATGTGCATGAGAATCCTAACGAGTGTGATACAGATTCTAGTGACTTTATAAATGTAATGGGTGATATTTTAGCAATCGAAGTAGAGAAGGAGAACAATGGCGACAGCGGAAAGAATAGAGAAGACGACACTAAAGAATCTTCTACATAACGAAGATTACACACGAAAGGTTTTACCCTTTCTTAAACCTGAGTATTTTGATGATCGTACTGAGCGTATCGTATTTTCTGAAATACAAAAGTTTATTCAACAATATAATAAACGCCCTACAAAAGAAACTCTACAAATAGATTTAGGCAAACGCAAAGACCTAAATGAAGATGAATTTAAAAAGATTGTAGATTTAGTTTCTACTCTTAATAAAGAAGAAATAGACTTAGACTGGTTAGTTAACACTACAGAAAAGTTTTGTAAAGATCGTGCCATTCATAATGCTGTCATGAACGGCATTCAAATATTAGATGGTAAAGATAAACAACATTCACCTGAAGCGATACCTGAGATATTGCGTGACGCATTATCTGTTAGTTTTGATCGTGCTGTAGGTCATGATTATTTACTTGATATAGAAAAACGATTTGATTTCTATCATAAAAGAGAAACAAGAATACCTTTTGATCTAGACTTTTTCAACAAAGTCACAAAAGGTGGTTTGCCTACAAAAACTTTGAATGTTGCCCTTGCAGGTACCGGTGTAGGTAAAACTTTATTCATGTGTCATCAAGCGGCAGCGGCATTATCTCAAAATAAAAATGTTTTGTATATCACTTTAGAAATGGCAGAAGAAAGAATTGCCGAAAGAATAGACGCAAACTTACTTAATATTTCTATGGAAGATTTACACATGTTGAATAGAAAACTATTCAATGATAAGATTACAAACTTACAAAGTAAAACAACAGGTACTTTGATCATAAAAGAATATCCTACTGCTTCTGCTCACACAGGACATATAAGAACATTAGTAAACGAACTAGCACTTAAACGAACATTTAAACCTGATATTATCTTTGTTGATTATATTAATATATGTGCAAGTGCAAGATTTAGACCAGGTAGTAATGTCAATAGTTATACTTACATCAAGGCGATTGCCGAAGAAATGAGAGGTCTTGCTGTTGAATTAGATTTACCTATTGTGACTGCAACACAAACTACAAGAACAGGTTTCGTGTCAAGTGACATTGGTCTTGAAGATACATCAGAAAGTTTTGGTTTACCTGCGACAGCAGATTTTATGTTTGCCTTAATATCAAGTGAAGAATTAGAGCGTGCCGGGCAAATGCTTGTCAAACAATTGAAGAACAGATATAATGACCCAACACTTAATCGTAAGTTTATTATTGGTGTTGATCGTGCAAGAATGAAACTGTTTGATATTGAACAAGCAGCACAGAATCTAATACAACCAGAAGAGGAGAAATATGTCGAACACAACCTTGAAAAAGAAACGCCAGAAGAAAAGTACAAAAAGTTCCAAGACTTCAAGTTCGAGGAGTAAATTAGTTTACGAAGTCGAAACAGTCAAGAAAGGACGCAAGTACAGATTTCAAGTATTAGAACATTTTAAAGATAATACTAAGGTTATTAGCACATTTGATGTTAAAGGTCAAGCAAAAGAATTTGCAGATTTTCACAATAAAAAACAAGTCTGGTTAGTAAATGGGGGTATACCTAATTTTCTTTGTATAACCTAAGTTTCTCCTTGACTAAATAGTTATTTTAGTATATAAATGGGAGTAATGATGTTAAAGTTTAAAGACTACATACGAGAATTAACTATATCGCCAGATTATCAACAAAAGGGGCAGTTTAATCCTTTCTATACTGTCACGCCTGAAGTAGAGAAATCTGTTAAAAAAGAAGTCAAACCTAAAAAAGAATTAAAGTTTAAGAGTGTCGATAAAACTAAAGGCACATCTCTAAGTGATAAAGGTAAGTTTTCGTTTCAAATATTTGATGGTGAAAAACAAACACCATATTCAGTAAATCTCAGAATGAAAGATGTCATAGGTCACTATGGCATGAAGACTAGAAAAAACTCTACAGCATCCTCAAATGTAAATGAATTTTGTTCTTTGTATTTTGCAAAGTATCCTAAATTTACTGATGTTGAAACATTTTTAAATGACATAGGTGGTAAGACTGGTGGCACAGGTATTCATATGGTAGTCAAAGGTACAGAGGAAGAAATAACTTTTGATTTTTTAAAACAAATGATAGACAAAGATGAAACACCTGAGGCAGATATCAACATAGGATATCAAATGGCAAAAGCAGTTAGAAAAGATTTGCCTAAAAAACCAACAAAGTATTTCTGGACTGCTCGTGGTAAACCTGGTGGTATTCATAAAAATAATCCTAGTGATATTATTTTACAAATAGGCAAGACAGACTATATTGGTTATTCTAATAAAGCGACAGTAGGTAAAGATGTCACACCTAAATTCAATACTGCAATTCATAGTTTCTATAAAAAGTTAGAAGACAAAAAACAATATAATGCTGTTGTTTCTCTAATGGATAAAGCATGGAATGATACAGCAAAAACTGTAAAAGGTAAAAACGCAAAGAAGGCATTAAGTAAATTTAAAATCGAAAAAGAAAAACCTAGTGAGAGTATTAGTAAAAGATCATTCGCCACATTGGCAAAAGAATTTAAAAAAGATAAATTAAACTTTTATAAAGATGATTTCTATTATGGTTATAGAAATAGTTTAATTGATAGTTTTGGTTCTTATTTAAAATCATCAAAAAATTTAATGTACTTTTTAAACACAATAGGATTATACATGTATCCTGATAGTGCTGATAGTACACCATGTCCTTATAAACTTTTAGTTGGTACAGAAACAAGTGCTACAATAAAAGATGTTGCAAGTAATGAAGAATACAAAGAATTTCTATTAAACAAAAAAGCAAGAAATTATGGTTCAATAAAATATACCTATGATGGTAAGTCACAACAATTCACTTTATCTTTTAAATACAAATTATTAGATATAGATGTTTCAATACCAATCACAGCAAGAACAAGAACAGCAGGTGGTTGGGCAGGTAAATCACTATACATTAACACACCAGGAATAAAAGTAAAATAATGGAACTATTAAACGAAGATAAGAATACACATCTAGAACATTTAGAAGATGACATTATTAATAATGGTCATGAGGGTGGTAAAAATGCAATTGCCTTTTTAGAATCACTAAACGAAATGTTATCAGGTCATTCTGAAAAAAAAGTAAATGTTTCTGTAAAGTGGGATGGTGCACCTGCGATAGTTTGTGGACCTAGTCCTGAAAATGGTAAATTTTTTGTAGGTACTAAATCTGTATTTAACAAAACACCTAAAGTAAATTATAATATTGCAGATATAAGAAAAAATCATGATGGTGCTGTTGCAAATATATTAAGAGAGTGTTTACAATATCTTTCTGGTATAGGTATGAAACAGATACTACAAGGTGATTTAATGTACACTAGTTCTACAAAAAAGAAAACAACATACAAAGACCCAACAGGTAAATCTGAACAAATGATTTCTTTTCAACCTAACACAATAGTTTATATGGTGCCAGAAAATACACCTTTTGGTAAAAAGATAGACACTAGTAAACTAGGTATTGTTTTTCATACAACATATAAAGGTGCAAGTTTTGAAAAACTAAAAACAAGTTTTGGTGCTGATGTATCTAAATTAAGAAAAACATCAAAGGTATGGTTTGATGACGCAAGTTATAAAGATGTATCAGGTAATGCGTTGATGACAATAGGTGAAAGTCAATCACTACAAAAGACTATCAACATGGCGTCAGGTTCATTAAAGAAAGCAAAAGAAATGTTAAATATAATGTCAACACAAAAAAACACTTTGTCTGTAGGTGTGCAACTAAAAACATATCTTAACTCTTTCATACGAGCAGCAACTGATTTACCAAGTACAAAAGAAACTGCAAATAAATTTAGAGAGTTTTATAAAGAGAGAACGCAAAAAGAAATAGATGGTGTTAAGACAGATAAAGCAAAAGACAAATATAAAACAATACAAGATACAGGTTTAAAATTTATTGATAATCATACTGAAAGTATTTACTTTGCTGTTGCAACTTATAAAACATTACAGACAGCAAAAAAAGTATTAATTGATAAGTTAAATAAAGCAAAATCTATAGGTACATTTAAAACAACCTCTGATGGTTTACAGGCAACAAATCCTGAAGGTTATGTTGCGGTAGATAAAAAAGGTAAGGCAGTAAAACTTGTAGATAGAATGGAGTTTAGTCTTCAAAACTTTACTGTTGCAAAGAATTGGGATAAAGGTTAATGAAACTAGAAAGATTTATTATAAAAGAAGGTTTATATGACCCAGGTATCTTCAAGGCATTCTTTCTTGCCGGTGGTCCTGGTTCTGGTAAGACTTATGTCACTTCAAAAATAACAGGCGGTCTAGGATTGAAGAATGTTAATTCAGATACAGCATTTGAAAAAGCATTAAAGAAAGCAGGACTATCTTTAGATATGCCACCTGATGAAGAAAAAGAAAGAGATGAGATAAGAGCAAGATCAAAAAGTTTGACAGCAAAAAGACTAGATTTATATATTATGGGTAGACTAGGTTTAATTATTGACAGTACCGCTAGAGATGTACAAAAGATAGAAAAAGGGCTTGCAGCATTGAAAAGATTAGGTTATGATACCTATATGATATTTGTCAATACAAGTTTAGATGTTGCATTAGCAAGAAATGCTGCTAGAAGTAGAACAGTACCAGTGGATATTGTGAAAAAAAGTCATTCACAAATACAATCTAACATGGGTAAATTACAGAGATTGTTTGGTCAAAAAAACTTTATTGTAATTGACAACAATAAAGCAGATGAAGATATCTTAGAAAAATCTTATAAGATGGTTCGTAAACTAGTTAAACAACCTATAACGAACTATACAGCGAAAACATGGATGACAAAAGAGTTAGAAAAAAGGAGAGCAAAATGAGTGATGAAGATTTTTATGATCCTATCACCGAGGCATGTTGGTCGGGTTATAAACAAGTAGGTATGAAAAAGAAAGGCGATAGAATGGTGCCTAATTGTGTACCTATTAAAGACGCAAAGATAAAAGAAAGTTTTAGAGAGTTTGCTGAAAACGCACCTAATACTGCTGACGCAATGAAAAGATACAAAGCAGGTAAGGCAGGTTTTACAGACAAAGCACATCTAAAAGCAAAAGGATTAATTCCTAGAGCAGACGGAACAAAAAAGAAAAGTGACAAATACAAATGAAAAAGTTTAGTGAGTTAACGAAGAAAGTAGTAGGTAGAAAACAACCAGTTGTTTTTGCATTTGGTCGTTTGAACCCACCTACTATTGGTCATCAAAAACTCATAGACAGAATTATTACTATGGCAAAAAGGGTAAAAGGTTTACCTGTGCTATATGTAAGTGCAAGTCAAGATAAAAATAAAAATCCTCTGACTGCTAAACAAAAAGTAGATTACTTAAAAAAAGTATATCCACGAGGTATTGACATTAGAACTGCAACAGGTCGTGAAAGAACATTTATGGAAATATTGAAAAATAGATTTGATAGTAGATACACAGATGTATATATGGTTGCAGGTAGTGATAGAGTTAGTGAATTTAAAACACTAATCAACAAATATAATAAGAAAGATTATAACTTTGATTCAGTAAATGTTGTGAGTGCAGGCGAAAGGGACGCTGACGCTGCTGGTGCAAAAGGTATGAGTGCTAGTAAGATGAGAGCATATGCTTCTGCTAATGACTTTACAAGTTTCAAACAAGGTTTAATAACAGGCACTAAGGAGAAAGATGCTATGAAATTATTTAAAGACTTAAAAAAAGGTATGGGAGTGAATGAGGCGATGGCACCAGATGATGAGAATTTACGAAACATAAGAGAACATTATCACAATAATGATTTATTTAATATGGGTGATATTGTTGAAAATACAAAAAATGGTAATGTGGGTAAAGTGATTAAAAGAGGACCTAATTATATTCAGTATGAAATGGAAGATGGTGGTGTAGAAAAAGCATGGTTAGATGAAGTAAATCCTGCACCTCAAATCAATAGTGAATTACAATCAGAAAGTGTTGACAAAAAGAAACTAGTATTACAAAAAAATAGTGATCAACTAAAATCTTTTTCATCATTCGAAGATGAAATAAATGAGAGAGCAGTCGCACAAGATCCTGATATAAAGAAAAGAAAAGGCACACAACCTAAAAAATATTATAAGACATTATCTAAGAAAGATAAAAAAACAAGAGACAGATCATTTAAAAGATTTGGCGGCAAACATCATGATGATCCAGACGCATATCCTAAATCAGGACAACATCCTGGTGATAAAGGTGCAAAAACAAAACCATCTACATTTACAAAGAAGTTTGATAAAATGTATGGTGAAGAAGAAGTAAAAGAAATACAAGATATTAAATCATGGTCAGAAAGTCAAGAAACAATAGACAAATATAGAGATGAATACGGCACAGAGTGGAGAGAACATTTAGACAAAGTTGTTTCTGAAATGATAGATGATGTTGTAAGTGAGAACACAGGTGTTAGAAACAAAGCGAAGAAAACAGGTATGCCTTATGGTATATTAATGAAAGTATATAACAGAGGTATGGCAGCATGGCGTGGTGGTCACAGACCTGGTGCTTCTCAACAACAATGGGCAATGGCAAGAGTTAATAGTTTTGTCACTAAGTCAAGCGGTACTTGGGGTAAAGCAGATTCAGACTTAGCAGCAAAAGTTAGGGCAGCAGGTAAAGACTAATGAGTAGAATAAAATCATTACAAGAGGTACAACGCATAGATGACTATTGTGAGTCCTGTGATTTATATGAAGACTTAGAAATCACAGAAGCAGAGTATCAAGGCAAAAAAGTAGAATTAAATAACCCAACTCGTTCTAGTGATGGTAAAAAGAAGTTTTATGTTTATGTAAAGAATGAAAAAGGTAATGTAATCAAGTTAGGATTTGGTGATCCAAACATGGAAATCAAAAGAGATGATCCTGGTAGACGAGCAAACTTTCGTGCCAGACATAACTGTGATAACCCAGGACCCAAATACAAAGCAAGATATTGGTCATGTTATCAATGGCGTGCAGGCGCTAAAGTAGACAATTAGTATAAATAGTACAATGGAGAGAAAAATGAGATATAATCAATCAATGGCACAGATATTGTCTGAAATGCAAGCGCAAGAAGGCAGAATGAAAGACCTTTCAATGAAAGTTAATAAAGTCATTGCAAAGATGAAAAAAGACAGGCAGATGAAGGGGTTTGCTGACAAGTTCAAAAGAGATGTAATGAGGTCTATGGACATAGAAAAGTCTTTAGAAAAAGTATTGCCTGATTATATTGCTGGTAAAGAAATTCAAAAATTAGTTAAAGAACAAGAGGGTGAACAAGAAGATCCTATCGATCAGGCAAAAAAGAAAATAGACAAGATAAAGAAACTTGCAGTATTGAAAAAACAAATGCAAGATATTCAAAAGTCTGATGAGGATACAGATTTAGAAGAAAAAGTTGAGTATATAGAATACAAATTTAGAAACTCTAAACAAGCAGTTGACGCTGTAAGATTTGTTCAAGCAATGAATACAGGTGTACCTAGAAATCTAGATATCAATTCAGATGGTGAAAATAGAGGTATCATAGTGTTTGACGCTGGTAAAGAAGACTTTACAAGAGTTCATAAAATGATTATGAAAAAGTTTAGACCTCAAATACTTGCAGTTGAAAAAAATGATTTAGAAGAATTTAAGAAAATGGTTGTTACCATTAAAGATCCTTTAAAAAGACGCAAGGCAATGGACGATATAAAAAGGTTTGGTAAGAAAACAGGTTTTAGAATTGATAAAATGAGAGATGGAAAAAGTTTTAAAATAGATGGTAAAGGTGCAGACCTTAATAAATTTGCTACAGATATGAAAAACTTTTATGGTGCTGAAATAAAAGCAGAATCAATAGAAGAAGCAAGATGGCAAATAGAGGGTCAAGTATCATATAAAGGTATAAGAGGTTATGATGGTTTTGAAATGGTCATTGACGCACCTAATGAAAAGTCTGCTGAACAAAAAGCAGAAAAAGAATTAGAAAAGGCAAGAGATAAAAGAAAAATAGGTCCAGGTGGCGGTGGTAATCTTGATGATATTGAAATAGAATTTATTCAAAGAACATCTGACAGAGTACAAGCACCATCAACTTTTCGTGTTTCTGAATTTGATCCTTCAAAAGATGTCAATGAAGCAACTGTGACAATTAAATCATACGATACTAAAACTGGTCTTGATCGTCAATCTGAAAAACAAATGAACGCAGTAGCACAAAGAGCAGGTGCTAAAGTAAAAAAAGCAGGTAATAATGTATATAAAGTCACAGGCAATGGTAAACAATTGTCTAAGTTCATGGCAAACATTGATCAAATTGATGGAAGTTTCATGACTGAAGAAAATGAATTTATAATTGAATTTACTGACAAACAAATAGCAAGATTGAAAAAAGAGTATGAATCTTTAAGGGGTAAAACAAGAAATATTAATCCTGAAAGATTTAAACAGTTAAGAGGAATGATGAAAAGATTTCCAAAAGCAAATCTATTAAAACTTGCGAAAGAAGATATACCTCTTTTATCATCAGGTGCAAAAGCAGCATTAATCATGTATCACGGAATGAAATGGGAACAATTACCAGAAGAATTTGTTCCGTATCTAGAATTATTTGCTGAAGAAGTAGATGAACAAAAAGGTAAATTTAAAGAAGTTGATCCTAAAGTTTATGCAAGAATAGCAAAAATGATGAGGGGTCGAAAAGACGAAAAACAAAGTTTAGCAAATATGTTAAACTATTTTATGCCACCAGAGGTAGTAGATATGGTCAGAGATAAGTTTGGCATTAAAATGCCTCGTGGTAAAATAAAATTCACAGACTTATAGGGAGAATAAAATGAGTAAAAAAATACAAGGTTGGAACCCAACATACTTTGGTGAACCAAAGAAAGGGTCTCTAGCATCCGTGATTGCAGATATCACAAATAAACAAAACGAACAGCAAGGTGGTAAACCAGAAGTTATGGATAGTGCTGTTGTTCAAGCAGAAAAAGCAAAAGAACAACTTGCTAAAGAAGGTAAGATGATGAAAGCAACTCATAAACCTGGGCAGAAAGATGACGAAAATACTGCTAAAGATATGAGAAAGAAAAATCAAGATGACGCTAAAGGTGAAGACAAACCTGTAAAAGTGCATGGTGAAGATTTAAACAAAAAGATTGAAGACGCTAAAATGCAGAAAGTAAAATCTCTAGTTGACACAATCAAAGATATGTTTTATACACCTGAAGCAACACAAAAAGAGTTAACTGATAAACAAAAGAAATTACCTCCTGCTTTACAGAAAGCAATCAAAGCAAAAGAAAAAGAAGAAGATAAAGAAGTTGATGAAAAATTAGTAGGTGGTCAAAAGAAATTAGATAAAGACAAAGATGGAGATATTGACGGAAAAGATTTCGCAATGTTGAGAAAAAGTAAAAAGTAATGAAATACTCCGCTTTGGCGGAGACTATTAAAGGAATAACATTAGTCCAAGAAGCAGATAGTCTCCCTACTATATACTGTGACATGGACGGTGTTCTTTGTGACTTTAGAAAAGGCATAGATAATATGTTTAAACTAAAGTCAAAAGATCCGAGTATGCCTGGTCCCATGCAAATGGCAGGATACAAAGATACAGACGATTGGATCAATGCACCACTTTCAGCACAAAAGTGGGAACCAATAACAAATTATAAAATGTTCTGGCCAACTTTACCGTGGACTAAAGATGGTCAAAAACTGTGGTTTTTTATTCGTAAGTTTAATCCTCATATTCTATCAGCATATACACCCTATGATAAAAACAGTATCAAAGGTAAACAGTTGTGGTTGCAGAGAAATTTAAAACTCACGGATGCAAGTAAAATACATTTAGTGCGTAGAGCAGAGAAAAAAATCTATGCAAATGGTAATGTATTAATAGATGATTATGGTCGTAATGTAAAAGAGTGGAAGAAAAACAAAGGAATACCTGTGAAATATAAGTCAGCAAGTCAAGCAATTGCAGACCTAAAGAAGATAGGTTATAAATAGTCTTTAGTTATATAACTAAACACTTAATTAAGGAGAAACAAAATGGGACTATGGGGAGCAAGTGATAGTGACGAATCCAAACCTAAGAACCTTACTACAGCAGAGAAAAAAGAAGTCTTTGCTAATACAAAAGGTTGGGTAAGAGAAGCGGGTTCAGCATTATCAGGAAATGACAACACCTCAGCAGACGAAGAAGTTTTAGTCGCAATAGGCGGTCTATCTGCTTCACTAGGTGCTGCGGACATAACAGAAATCGAGTTTATTTCAACATCTTTTGATAAATCAGAAGGTGGTACACTAAGCGCAAGAGTAAGATTTAACGAACCAGTTGTAGTATCTACATCAGGCGGTACACCTACTCTAGCAGTGACTAACGGAAACCAAGGTTCAGGATCAGGAAGAGGACCACATGCATTAGCATATGCTTCAGGAACTGGTACTAACGAATTAGTATTCTCACTAGCGATTGGTGCGGCAAACGCTGCTACAAATGCAGGTGATATTCTAGTTATTGGTGCTAACGCAGTCGCACTAAACTCAGGTACAATTAAAGATGTTGCAACATCTACTACTAACGCAACAATCACGCACTCAGCGGCGATTGGTACAGCGGCAGGAAGTATTACAGTAGCAGCATAATAAATAAATTAATCGAGGGCGAGTTATTCGCCCTCTTAATGATGAGAGAAAAGCATATGCATACTCTCAGTAGCATTCCCGAGAGGGTTTATAGGAGATAAAAATGGCAGATAAAAAAATCACAGCACTTACTGATCTAGGATCAGGTAATATTGCAAGTGCTGATTTACTACATGTTATTGATGATCCATCAGGAACACCAATAAACAAAAAAATATCTGTAGCGAGTTTCATGGCAAACATCCCTACAGCAGTCACAATCAATCCAGGTGCAGGTTCGAATATCACTTTTAATAGTGACGCAACTAATTCAGACTTTATCGTATCAAACGATAATGAAGAAGCATTAAGAGTTGATGGTGCAAACAGAGAAGTTGTAATCAACGAAGCAAGTGGTCAAACAGACTTTAGAGCAGAAACNAATTCTTACTCTACTGCTTTCTTGGTAGACGCTTCTGCTGACAATGTACAAATTAACGCAACGCCAGTATTTGGTTTAACACAAGCACTTTCAGGTGCAGGTGCAGTTGATGTTGTATCAGCAATCACAGAGGTGACTTCAACAGGTGCTTCTCAGGCATTAACTCTTGCAGATGGTGTCGAAGGACAATTGAAGTTTATTATTCATGTGACTGACGGAGGTTCGTCAGTTATTACACCAACTAACTTTAACGATTCAACAATTACACTTACAAATGTAGGTGATTCTGTTATCTGTTTATTTACAAACAGTAAATGGTATGTTGTCGCTAAAGAAGGTGCAACACTAGCATAATGATTAAGGGGTGCCTTCGGGCACCCTACATATTGGAGATATAATGACTATAACAAAAGAACAAATTGATAGAAAACTTGAAGAATTAAACGCAAATAAATTGACAGTTGCAGAAAGAATTAGAACCGCACAAGAAACAATTAAACAAGCAAACGCTGATTTAAATGCTCTTGAAGGTGCAATTCAAGTGTGTGAACAATTGAAAAAAGAAGACGCTACTGAAACTATGAAGGTTGAGGAACCTAAGTAATGAGTAGTGAAGAAATAATTAGATATGGCGCCGGTGGGGTGGCATATAAAGAAAAAGTGAAGGTAGAACCTAAACAAGATGTTAAGGTAGAACCAAAGAANAAGAAAAAGAAAAAAATAATTCAAGAAATCATGGGTGATGACTTGAAAGAGAGTAAGGAGATGTTAGATGAAATCATTTAAAGATTTTCAAAACATAAGTGAAAAAAGAACAGCGGTTGGCGCTAGAACAACTCCTGTAAATGCACCAAGTGATAGTGATCTAAACTTAAACGATTTAAGAAGTGACGAGATTGTTGCAAGAGTAAATCGATTTGTTGGTTCTATCGCAGACATGGAACATATCAACCCTATGGCAGCAGTAAATACTTTAAGATCAAGGTTGCACGGATTAGGAGTAGAGATGGTTGGCGATTTGCCAGAGATGTCTGATAAGAGTGGATCAGTTTCGATTCCTCTTTCACAGTTTGGTGGTGTTTTCGGGAAAACAGGCGATGAACCTGCAGGTGAAGTTTATAATGATGATGGTGTAAAGCGTAATTTAAAGTTAAAGTACGAAACATTAGAAAACGGAGCATGTAAGGTTTACGCAGAATTAGCGTAAGTCAATGTTATTTGAGAGACTAACTAAGGACAATGTCCTTATGTTTGCAATAAAACATTATGACAATCCTCAAGCCGTAGGCGAAAAGGAATTTTATGATGATATGAAGCGATTTAAATATCTGAAACGATTATTTAAAAAATATTCAAAAACAGGTATTTTAAAAGAAAGACTTATCATGAATCATATCATAGTATTGCAAAATGTTTTTGGTCCAGAACCAGTAAAAGTTTTACTGTTCTATAAAATAAACCAAGAATACTGGTCTCTACTAAAAACATTTTTGGTATTTCTAAGTTATATGAATGACACAGAGATACCACAAATAACAATAGATAAAAAGTTGATGGAGAAATTAAAAGGTATTTAAATGGCAAGTCCAGCAATAGACGCTTTCATTACTTTTCGTTTTTTAAAACTATTAGTCACACCATTCAATAAGACTGAAGCATTCAAGTTAGGTATTATTGATGAACGAGGCAAAGTTTTAAGAAAGTATAAGACACTTGCGAAAATTGAAGAAAGAAACTCATATACTATTTTACACAGGTTAGTTTTCAATATAAAGAAACTAATTGAAAAACTACCTGGTGGTAAATCAAGATTAGCGAGTTATGCTGCTGCTCTGTTCTTAATTAAAGAACATGTAAAAGAATATCAAGATAGTGATGGTATATTACTTGAAAAAGAGTTTTATAAATACTTAAAAGACAATGATTTAATTGAAGAAGAAGACGGTGAGATCAGAGAAGAAATTACTTTTGCTGATAAACTGTTGAAAGGCACTTACAAACTAGCACAAGATGTAGGTGTTGATGAAGATGATAAAGTCGTTGGTAAAAGAGGTGATACGGTGATAGTATATGCAGACACAGTTCCTACAGATAGTGTAATGGGACAAGATGTATATAAAGTCATACATGATAAAACAAAAGACGAATTATTAGTAACCATAGAGGATATAGAAGAAGCATAATGTCAAAAAGTTTTTCAGATTTTAGTAGTGAGTTATTAGCACTAAAAGAAACTCTCAAACCTAAAAAAGAAGAAATAGCAAATGTTGCTGGTGATGGTGCAGTTTCTATGCCACCTACAGCAAAAAGAGTAAAAAGAAAAACTAAACAATTTAATGTTAGTCCTGCATTGTTTGATATATTCAGACGAGGTAAAAAGAAATTTGAAAAATGGTCAAAGTATCTAAACATGGAAGATGAAGGTCACCGTGCGATATATTCTTGGGCAATAAAAAATCCACAAGGCATATTAATTTTACAAAACTCACAATCTGGTGAAGTCAGAGCGATAAGACATAATCGTATGGGTGGCGGTCAATGGCACAAAATTAGTAGAGGTATCAAAGAAGATAAAGTACCACCTAGTGTAGAAAAAGACGCAGAAAAATTTGTAAAAGAATTAAAACCTAAAAAAGCAGAGTTTGTCAAAAGATATGGTAAAGACGCAACTAGTGTCATGTATGCAACTGCTATGAATATGGCAAAAAGAAAACATGGTATCAAAGATGAAAAGAAGTTTGGCAGTATCATAAGTCAAATTAAAGATAGTATTGATAATATTGGTACACATAAAACAATAGAAGAAAAAGCAAATGAGTTTCTATATGATAGTCCTTTCTCAGACAATTATAATAATATAAAAGTCTTAGAAAGTATTATAAGTGAAAAAAGAACACAAAAAATTACCTTTGATAAAGGTGGTAAAATGAAAGTTGATGTTGCGACAGCAGANGGCATGTTGCATTTTTATAACAAGTTGAAAACTGAACAACAAGTTAAAATGCGAAAGATGATGAATGGTAATGTACAAGGTTTTAAAACATTAAAAAACGCAATAGGTTCATTTATGCCTGTCGATCAACATAGACCTATCGCAAGTATTGGTAATATGAAATCACCTTACCCAACAAAAGCATATGGTATTAATGCGACAGCAAAAGGACCAGGGTTAGGTACTTATAAACCAATGATGAACATAACAGCGAGGAAGAAAAATGCAAGGAGTAAGTAAAGAACATAGTTGGAAAAATGCAACTATAATGGCAAAGGCAAGTTTTTATGCCTATCAAAATTTAGGAGCATTTCAAAAAGCATTTGATCCTGAAGCAATAATGTTTGATAAAGACGGTACACAAGTCTTTTGTTGGAATGATGGCAAGAGTTCTTGTGTTGCATTTAGAGGTACAGAACCTACACAATGGGCAGATATTAAAGCAGATTTAAAAATAAGAAAAGTTAAGTGCCCTACTGGTTTTGTGCATAGAGGTTTTAGAGATGCCATCAATGAAGTATGGTCTGATGTTGCAGACTGGTTAAGAAAACAAAAGAAAGAAGAAGTATTCTTTACNGGTCATAGTTTAGGTGGCGCATTAGCAACACTTGCTGCTTCAAGATGGAATACAGAAACTACTCACTTATATACATACGGTTCGCCAAGAGTTGGTGGCAAAAAGTTTATACAATCTTTTAAATCAAAAGAGAGATATAGATATCGCAACAATAATGATATTGTGACAAGAGTACCACCTGAATGGTTGGGTTATAATCATGTTTCTGGTGATGGCGGTCATTTTATCTATTTTGATGTTGATGGTTTACCTAGAGAAGGATTCAATCGTGGTTTTATGTTTATGCAATGGTTAAAAGGAACTTACAGAGGTCTTATGCAAAATAAAACTTGGGATGCTTTCCAAGATCACAATATGGGTGTTTACTATCGTCTATGTCGAGAACAGATGGTAGAAGATGTTCAGTAGTCTTAAAATAGGTTTAGTATTAGTAATGATGGCAGGTGCCGGTGGCGGTTATCTGTATGTGCAAAAACTACAAAAAGATAATGCAATACTAAAAGAAAATCAATTAAAGTTAGAAAATGCAGTTGAAGATCAAAAACAAGTTATTGAGCAACAAGCAGAAGATTTTAGAAAGATAAGAAATACTTTAAATAAATTAGAAGAAGTAAATAAGAAACTAGAACAAGATAAAGCAGATTTAAGTAAAAGATTAGGTAAGCATGATATTGGTAATCTTGCAGAAAACAAACCTAAACTTGTTGAAAAAATTATAAATGGGGCGAGTAANAGTGCCGCTAGATGTGTAGAGATTGCTAGTGGGTCGCCTTTAACTGAGGAGGAATTGAATGGTACGCCTAATCGTGAGTGCCCTAGTTTTTGGCCTACTCCTTAACGGGTGTGCTGGACTAGCAGTTAAAGAATTACAAACATATAGTATAGAGAAGAAAAGAGAACCTCTTAATCTTCCTAATCCTAAACCTCTAGAGTTAATAGATGTAGAATGGATTATAGTGACGAAAGATAATGTTGATGAAGTAATGGAAAGAGTGAAAGCAGAAGGTGGTGATTATGCCTTGTTTGCTGTGACAGACGAAGGATATAAAAAACTATCTACAAACTTTGCTGATATTCGAAATAAACTTTACGAACAAAATCAAATCATATTAAGTTATAAGGAGTATTACGAAGGTGGAGAACGGGAATCAGATCAAGGAACTGATTAAAGATATCGCTGTTTTAAAAGCAGATAGAAAAACATCTAATCAAGTACATGAGCGTTTAGATGACGCAATCACCAGATTAACAGATATTTCTGCTGGCATTAAGTCTATGCTTGCCGTTCATGAAGAAAAGATAAGACGAGTTGATACTTCACAAGACGATTTATTTTCCATACTTGAAGAAAGAAGACGAGAATGGGAACAAGACTTAGAAAAATTACATTCTAGAATAAGTACACAATCAAGAGAATTACGAGAGGCAATAGATCAAGTACAAAATAAACTAGATAGTAGAGTTGGGATCCTTGAGAGATGGCGTTGGTTGATTATCGGCGGTGCTATTCTCTTGGGATTCATTTTGCAAGGTACTATGTAAAGTTGGTACTTTAGTTAAGTGCCAACCGTATCTTTCATTCCAGTCCATATAAACACCTGACCAATTATATTTTTCTTTATCATCATTCATAACAGACTTATTTATAAGTATCTTATTTTGTTATAGACATTCTTCATTTGATATATCAAAAACGCATGGCGGGTTTATCAAAATAACAATTGAATTTTAGTAAAAAGTATGTTATATATTAATGATGAAAGGAAACAAAACATGCAATCAATATTACATTTCTTCACATCTTTGGGTAAAGTATTTGGTGGGTATGATCTTGGTACTGTGGATCCAAATCTTGTTCGCTATTACAGAACTGAATATGGCACACGGTGGGAAGAAGAACTACAACACCATTTATATAACAAAACTAAAAAAGAAAGAAACTAGTTAAATGATAAAATCAATACTATCATGGTTGGCAAACTTCAACATTTACCAGTCAAAAGAGCAAATAATAGAAAACTATTTGTCTAAGTCAGCAGATCATGCTGATTTAGAGTACAGAATGAGACAGTTGGATAGTGGTAATTTCAATGGTAAAAACCACTCATTTCTATATAGACACTTATATTAGTAAAATCAACAATTTTAGGGCTTGACTTTTTCGTAGCATTCTGATATAATAAGTATCTTATTATGTCTCAGATTGATATTCAATACCTATACAATATATCGCCTAAGTTAGATAGATTTAAAAAGAAAAGTCAGAATCTATATAACTTTAGATGTGTCTATTGTGGCGATTCTCAAAAAAATAAAACAAAAGCAAGAGCATATGTTTATCGCTCTAAAAATGATCTGTTCTATAAATGTCACAACTGTGGCAAAGGAACAACTTTAGGTAAATTAGTTGAATATGTTGACCCACAATTATATAAATCTTATGTATTAGAAAAGTATAAAAGTGGTAGTCGCAATTCAACTGAACCTGATTTTAAATTTGAACCTGTAAAGTTTGATGATAAAATTTTAAAAGACTTAAAACGATTAGATAAACTATCTGATCATCCGGCATATGAACTTTTTGTCAAACAAAGAAAACTAGAAGATTATGCTGATAAGTTTTATGTCACTTGGCATTTCTATGATTGGGTAAATAAAATTATACCTAATAAATTTCCTACAATTAAATCTGATCACCCTAGAGTAATCATACCTTTCTATGATGTAAACAATAAAGTATTTGCATTTCAAGGTCGTTCATTTGGTGATGAAGAACCAAGATATATAACTATAAAGTTAGATGAGAACAAAAGAAGAATATTTGGTCTTGAACGATTAGATGTAAGTAAAAAGATTTATATAACAGAAGGTCCTATTGATAGTTTATTTCTACCTAATTCTATCGCAGTTGCAGGTTCAGATTTAGAAATGCCTAGTCTAAAAAGAAATTCTGTTTATGTATTTGACAACGAACCTAGAAACAAAGAGATTGTGAATAAGTTAGAAAAAATTATATTAAAAAATTATAAAGTTTGTATCTGGCCAAAATCGTTGAAATATAAAGATATTAATGACATGATAATTGCAGGTATGACGCCTGTAGAAATTCAAACTATTATAGATAATAACACATTTTCAAAATTATCAGCACAACAACAATTAAACAATTATAAGGAGGTTTAATGTCGCCAGACAATATTAATGTTATTAAACGAAACGGTAGGGGGACAGAACCTCTTAATTTAGACAAGATACATGAAATGGTTAGTCACGCATGTGAAGGACTATCAGGTGTATCAGAATCACAAGTGGAGATGAGTAGTGGTTTACAATTTTTTGACAATATTACATCAGACGAAATACAACAAATATTAATCAAAAGTGCAAGTGATTTAATATCACTAGAAAATCCTAACTATCAATATGTGGCGGCAAGATTATTATTGTTTAGTTTAAGAAAATCATTACATCATAGACTTTGGGAACACCCACACTTGAAAGATCATGTAAGTAGTTGTATCAAGTTAGGTGTATATGATGATGAATTTTTAAACTGGTATGATGAAGAAGAAATCAATACCATGAATGATATGATCAAACACGATAGAGATTATATTTTTTCTTATGCTGGTCTTAGACAAGTGATTGATAAATATCTTGTGCAAGANAGGTCGTCAGGACAAGTCTTTGAAACGCCGCAGTTTATGTATTTGATGATAGCGGCAACATTGTTTAGAAATTATGATAAAGAAAAGAGATTAAGTTATGTTAAAAAATATTATAATGCTATTTCGCAACACAGTATCAATATTCCCACACCTGTTATGGCAGGTGTTCGTACTCCTCTTCGTCAGTTTTCTAGTTGTGTCCTCGTTGATAGTGATGATACTTTACCTAGTATTTTCTCTAGTGATATGGCTATTGGGCGTTATGTCGCCCAAAGGGCAGGCATTGGTATCAACGCTGGAAGAATCCGTGGAATCAATAGTCGTATTCGTGGCGGAGAAGTTCAACATACTGGCGTCATTCCTTTCCTCAAAAAATTTGAAGCAACAGTTAAGTGCTGTACACAAAACGGTGTACGAGGCGGTAGTGCAACTGTACACTTTCCTATTTGGCACCAAGAAATAGAAGACATCATTGTTTTAAAAAACAATAAAGGTACAGAGGATAATAGAGTTAGAAAATTAGATTACTCTATACAATTATCAGAATTATTTTATAAAAGATTTATTGAGAATAAAGAAATAACTTTATTTTCACCTCATGATGTGCCTGGTTTATATGAAGCATTTGGTACACCAGAGTTTGATGAATTGTATGAGAAGTATGAAAGAGCAACAAGTGTAAAAAAGAAAAAGATTGGTGCTCAAGAATTATTCTTATCTATATTAAAAGAAAGAGCAGAAACAGGTCGTATCTATATCATGAATATAGATCATTGTAATACTCATTCTAGTTTTAAAGATGTTGTGAGAATGTCTAATCTTTGTCAAGAAATTACTTTGCCTACTGATCCTTTACAACATATAGACGGTGCAGGTGAAATCGCATTATGTATTTTAAGTGCAATCAACTTAGGTGCATTAAAGAATAAAGAAGAACTAGAAAATCTTTGTGATTTATCTGTTAGAGGTTTAGAAGAATTAATTGACTTACAAAAATATCCTGTTAAGGCAGCAGAAATATCTACAAAAGCAAGAAGAAGTCTTGGCATTGGTTATATTGGTCTTGCACATTTTCTAGCAAAGAATAAATTGAAATATGAAAGTCCAGACGCATGGAAACTAGTAGATGAATATACTGAAGCATTTCAATACTATCTACTAAAAGCAAGTAATCAATTAGCAGTAGAAAAAGGTCAATGCGAATATTTTGATAAAACTAAATATTCTGACGGAATATTGCCTATTGACACTTATAAGAAAGATGTTGATAGCATAGTAAAGAGAAAGTTAAGTTATGATTGGTCTACTCTTAGAAAGAATATCAAGGAAAAAGGGTTACGACATTCCACACTATCAGCACAAATGCCGTCTGAGAGCTCGAGTGTTGTTTCGAATGAGACGAATGGCATTGAACCGCCTAGAGACTATCTTTCTATTAAAAAGAGTAAGAAAGGACCGCTCAAACAAATAGTACCTGGTTATCCTAACATTAAAAATTATTATACTTTACTATGGGATATGCCTAGTAATGAGGGTTATATAAATATCGTTGCAGTAATGCAAAAATATTTTGATCAGGCAATATCAGGCAACTGGTCATATAATCCTGAACAATATGATGGTAATGAAGTGCCACTATCAACAATGGCAAAAGATTTACTAACTACTTACAAATTAGGTTGGAAAACATCATACTATCAAAACACATATGATGGTAAAAATGATAATGATGAACCACAACATAGTATAGGGGGACCAGAAAACGAAATGAAAACAAGATCAGAATTTGATACTCAGGAACAGTATGATGAGTATTGTGAAAGTTGTGCGATATAATGCCTTATCTAAATCATAACATACCACCATTTAGTGCTTATATAAGAAACGAGTATCTTTATAATCATACAAAAGGTCATGGTGATTTTACTTTTGCTGATGTACATACTGTTAACTGTATGGAAAGAAGATCAATATTGTTTGAGTGTTTATTACCTAATGGTGTAAACTGGACTAGAAGACCAATCAATGCGTTTGTTTGGAAAAAAGACGCACCGCAATATCCATTAAATATTCATATGTATTGGGATTGTTTTAGTTCTTATGTAAATGTCAATAGAAGAAATAGACTAGCAAACTGTAGAGCAGAATTAGTTGACTGGCATGGTACAAAAAGAAAAGGTACTTACATGTTTACAATTGACTTTGGTTGGGAAGATAAGGCAGCAATGTTAGACACTAACTTTTCTGAAGATCCTGAACATAAATGTGCTCACATGTTTAGAATGGATGACGGAAACTTTTTNGCATATCCTAATAATAGAACAATATGGTATGATGACGCATTTATGGAAGAAAGATTAACAGGTAATCCAGGTTATCTTATTGATCAAAACTTTTACACAGTTGAGAATACTAGAGAAGATAGTATTACTGACGATTCTTATTTCACACAATGGGAAAGAGAAGANGCAGAACAATTTAATGTAGAAGATAAAGAACAAACACCAATAGGACCAATACATCAGAAACATAAGAACGAAGAATAGTGAAAATATTTTATGACCATATCTATGGTAATACAACNAAGTATGANATNATNTACGGACTTGCATTAGCAGAAGTTGACAAAGGAGAAGAAGATCAGGCATTATCATTAGGTTGGACACCTATGGATGCCTTTTTTTATCGAACAGATAAACAGTTATGGATACAAGCGAGAACAACAAGAATTGATTTAGAAGATTATACTTTAAAAAAGAAACATAGACAGTATAATAAAAGAGAGATTACTGGTGGGTATTATCCTGATAATAACCCTTATCAGAAAGAGTGTGATGTCATATTTAAAAAGTATTGTGAGTACAAAAAATATGATGATCATGGTAGTGAATTAGTTGATAGAGAGTATGGTAATAAAGATTATTTTGTTTATATGCATAACGACAAAATAGTCGCTTACACACAGTTAACTAGATTTAAAAATTCAATAGTCGCAGGTGAGTTTGCTTGGGATTATGAAAATCCTGAATTAAGTTTAGGTACAGTTGCACAAAATTTTGAGTGTACATTGTATCAACAACTAGGATTTAAATACTATTATTCTTCATATGCATATGAAAATGTATGTGAATATAAGTCTCACTATAACGGATTTGAATGGTGGACTGGCAGAGAATGGAGTAAGAATAAAGAGTTGTTTAGAAGTTTACTAGACAAAGACAGTAAAGTAGAAAGTTTGAAAGACTTATATTACAGACATAAAGATTATTACAAGGAGAAATAGAAAAAATGGCAAAGAGTGTTTACAATAAAGACGCAAGTGTAGATTTCACAAAACAACCAATGTTTTTTGGTGAAGATAATGCAGTACAAAGGTTTGATACATTTAAGTATCCTATCTTTGATAAATTAAATGATCATCAATTAGGATTATTCTGGAGACCACAAGAAGTCTCATTACAAAAAGATAGAAATGANTGGCAAGAATTAAGANNNGAACAGAAACANATNTTTACNNNTAATCTNNGATATCAAACNTTATTAGANAGNGTNCAAGGTCGTGGTCCNTGTTTAGCNTTTTTGCCATTTTGCTCATTACCAGAACTTGAAGGTTGTATCTTAACTTGGGATTTTATGGAAAGTATTCATTCTAGATCATATACATATATAATTAAAAATGTATATTCTAATCCTGCTGATGTTTTTGATAAAATATTAACAGATGAGTATATTACAGAAAGAGCAGAAGCGGTGACTAAAACTTATGATGACTTAATTAATTCAGGTCAAAAATGGTTATTAGATAATAAAGGTTCTACAAAAGAACTAAAAAGAAAACTGTGGCGTGCTTTAGTAAATGTGAACATATTAGAAGGTGTTCGCTTTTATGTATCATTCGCTTGTTCGTTTGCGTTTGGTGAATTAAAATTAATGGAAGGTAGTGCAAAAATTATATCTCTTATTGCTCGTGACGAAAGTCAACATTTAGCAGTATCGCAACATATAATTAAAAATTATAAGAATAAAGAAAACGATAAAGAAATGTTAGAAGTAATTAAAGAGGAAGAAGGCAATGTAATTCAAATGTATAAAGACGCAGTACATCAAGAAAAAAGATGGGCAGAGTATTTGTTTAAAGACGGTTCTATGATTGGTCTTAATGATAAACTACTACATAACTATGTTGAATTTATTGCAAACAAAAGAATGAAAGCAATAGGATTAGAACCTTTGTATGACCAACCTGCTAATCAGAATCCTTTACCATGGACTGAACATTGGTTAAATAGTAGAGGACTTCAAAACGCACCACAAGAAACTGAAATAGAAAGTTATGTGGTAGGAGGAATAAAACAAGATGTCGATAAAGATAGTTTCAAAGGATTTGCTTTATGATAATTTGTGAACAATGCGAAGCAGAGTTTAAAATAAAAATACTAAATGAATTGCCTGTAAAATTTTGCCCATGTTGTGGTGAAGCATTACATAATGATGGCGAGTGGGAAATAGATGATGAAGACACAATCAGCGAAAGCGAAGGGTAGAAGACTACAACAATGGTTTCGGGATCTACTAATTGAAAAATTAGGGGTTCATCCTGAAGATATTGAATCCAGATCAATGGGTGCTGGTGGTGAAGACTTAATCATGGCCAGAGCAGCAAGACTAAATTTTCCATACAGTATAGAGTGTAAAAATGTTGAAAAATTAAATGTATGGGAAGCGTACAAACAAGCAAAAGAAAATTCAAAAGATCATGAACCCATTGTAGTCATGAAAAAAAATAATCATAAACCATTAATAGTTGTTGACGCTGAACACTTTGTACAAATATATAAGGATTGGACGAATGATACTAACGGGAGTTGACAGTAATCACGAAGACTTAATTAGTTGGTGGTTAAGAAATGCAACAACACATATTAAAAACGAAACTATAGGTGTTTGGGACTTTGGTATGTCAACAGCAAAAAGAGAGTTTATNAAAATACATTATCCTAATGTGTGGTTATCATTACCTTTACCTAAAAATACATCATCTGGTTGGTTCTATAAATTACATGCAGTTATAGACGCACCTGAAAAAAGAGTTGCATGGTTAGATGTAGATTGTGAAATATTAACTGATATATCAGATGTTTTTAATTTAGTAAAACCAGATACAATAGGTCTTACNAGAGATTGGGTAAGAGAAGATTGGTGGGCAACAGGTGTGATTGTAGTAAATGACAGACCTGATTTATTATATGAGTGGAATAATAGATTACTTGCTGGTGATGATATNAGAGGTGANCAAGAAGCATTNAAAGATTTAATAGGAAGTAATACNCATCCACANATAACAGAATTACCACAAGAATANCAATGGTTNAGAATATCATTAAATAAAGGTAAAGATAGTCCTAACAAAAAAGTAATACATTGGACAGGACCAAAAGGTAAAAAATTTATAAGAGAACATTTACAACATGGAAGAAAGTACACAGGTCAAGAAGTATGATAAAATCAATTTTAACACCAACAAGAAATAGACCCAACAATTGTGAAAGATTTATTAGGTCAGTATATAATGCAACAACGTCAAAACAAAATGTTGAAATGTTGTTNTATGTTGACAATGATGACCCAGCGATAAATGCTTATAAATCTCTAGAATTACATTCTAAAAAAGAGTTTGAAGATTTTAAAAACATAAAATTTATTTTTGGTGAACCTCAAAGTGTTTCAATATCATGGAACGATTTAGCAGAAAAATGCATAGGTGATGTTTTAATTATGGGTAATGATGATTTAGTTTATCAAACATCATCTTGGGATGAATTACTTGATGTAGAATTGAAACAATTTGAAAAAGATGAAATATATGTTGCATACATGGAAGACGGTATTAATGGCGAAAGACATTGTGCTTTTCCTATTGTAAGTAGAGTATGGTATAATTGTTTAGGTAGATTTACACCAGGTATATTTAACTTTGGTTACAATGATACTTTTATTTTTGAAGTTGGACAAATGTTAAATAGAACCCACTTCATGCCACATATTAGAGCAGAGCATTTACATTTTAGTAAAGGCGCACCAATGGACGATACTTATGCTAGAAATAGAACACAAGAAAAAGGTAATCTATATGCGAAAGATAAATTAATCTTTGATAAGACTAGAGCAGTAAGACAAAAAGATAGAGACATGTTAAGAGAAATAATTGGCATGGGTCAAGCAACAAAACTAAAACCTAAAATTATAGATGACGAAAATTTTGAATATGTTTATGTTGATAAGTTAAAAAAAGAATGGCAACCTGCTGCACATAAATTAAAAGATGATCCGTTACCACATCAAACAGAGCAATATAAAAAACTTTGTGAATCCATAGATAAAAATGGTATGACACATCCTATTATAGTTGCAGGTGATATGAGAGTTTTAAGAGGTAATCAAAGAGTATGGTATTGTATTGATAATAATATTCAAGCAATAGGTGCTTACAAAATTCATGAGCAAGATGTTGATAAGTACATACAAAAAACTTATATTCATAAAGATGATTATCCTCTATGAGACGTATTGCTCTTTATAGAATACATTACGGTTTAGATTTTTTAGGTAAGTCAATTGA
>FUFK010040080.1_pt1 | contig 50500 bp, 43 predicted proteins | sample 1021851 | NCBI WGS metagenome assembly FUFK01 (sample SAMEA51879418, study PRJEB19060) | metagenome | reverse complement strand
AATTAAATGCATAGACTCCATAATCACCATTGTTATAAACAGTGAGGTATGAACCTTTAAAACCTTTTGAAGTATTCCAGTAAACACCGTTCAGAGAAAAATTTCTGACAGAGAGATTTTCAACTGTTACGCCATCTGTTTCATAGATTTGAATTCCATTCTCCCTCATAAACTCTCCATCAATTATGACTTTATTTCTGTCGGTTCCTCTTAGGGTTAAATATGAGGTAGTAACTGTGACGCTTTCGTTATAAACCCCTGGACTTATCAGAACTAAATCACCAGTGTTTGCGCTATCTACAGCGTCTTGAATTGTTGTGTACTGTTCGTTTTTTCCAACTTTAAGAACATTGTCAGTCAAAGTAACAGAGACGGCCTCAACAGTTTCTGTATAATCTACGTCGCCAACAACTATTGTTCCAACCATCCCTTTATTATTTGTTCCATGATATGGACAGTAATATTCATAAACACCAGGTTCATTAAAGGTGTGTTCATATTGGTCGCCTTTAGTTATAATTCCATACTCAAAATAGTCTGAAGATATAGCTTGCCAACTGCCATCACTAGCAATTACATTGTGATTGTTAGCCCCTCCAGATTCCCAAATTACTGTTGTGCCCGGCTCAACACGTAAAACTCTTGGCGAAAACTCATCATCAACAACTTTTACAATTTGAGGATCAACATTAGCAGCTTCTTCTGAGCCACAAGCAAACAAGAATAACAACGTAGAGAGGAATAAGATTCTAAGAAATTTAGACATACTAAATTTTACCCTTGTAATATTTACCAGTCCATTTAAAAGAAATATAAGATTCATTCATTATTATTAGAAATATGGAACAAGAAAGATATCCAGCACAAAAAAAAGTATGGACGTGTCCTAAATGTGAATCTACTAGCTTTACAGAAGACACCGTTACTATGACTGGAAAAACTTGGTCACGTTTTATGAATATTCAAAATCGTAAATTTCTAGCGATTACCTGTACAAATTGTCAATATACAGAATTTTATAAAGGCGTGTCTAAGGGTTGGGAAAGTGTTATTGATTTCTTAGGAAATTAAGCTTGTATCCAACCTTCAGGATTATCATCAACAAAAAAATCAGATACCAAAGTTGCCTCTGGATCAATTGCATATTGATCAAAATCAGAAACACCTTCTTCTTCAAGAACATCTTGATCTAAAAAGAAATTACCTGTACAAGTAGAGGAGTCTCTTTTCAATACTGCATAAGCAGCATCTGCATAAATAGAAGGTTTTCTTGACCCCTTTANTAACTCAGCACCGATAACGTTTCTTACAGCTGCTGTGTCAAGTGAGGTTCTTGGCCAAAGGCAATTGGATGCAACATTATGTTTTCCAAGTTCTTCAGCTAGACCATGTGCCACTAAAGACATTCCATATTTTGCGGTAGTGTAAGCAAGAGTCATACCAAACCACTTACGATCTATATCTAAAGGCGGAGATAGTGTCAAAATATGTGGATTATCTCCATTTTTAAGATGGGGTATGCATTTTTGACTTAACATAAAAGTTCCGCGTACATTAATATTGTGCATCAAGTCGTATCTTTTCATTGGGGTATTGACAGTGTCAGTCAGGTGTATAGCACTTGCATTATTGATACAAATATCAATGCCACCAAACTTGCTTGCAGTTTCTTCTACAGCAGCCTCTACTTGGTCTTCGAACCTAATATCACAAACTATTGGCAGCGCATTACCTCCAACTTGCTCAATCTCTTCTGCTGCGGTGAAAATTGTTCCTGGAAGAGTCGGATGAGGTTCTGTTGTTTTTGCTAAAATTGCAATATTTGCCCCATCTTTTCCAAGTGCCTTTGCTATTTCAAGACCTACTCCACGTGAGCCTCCGCTCATAATTACTGTTTTGTTTTTAAAATATGTCATTTTTATATTCTATTAAAATTGTGTATTCTCTGTAGAGTCTTTTTTTGAAAGTAGTTCTGATTCATCTCCAAGTAAGGCTTCACCAATTCTTTCATAGTAATTCCCACCAACTTCTTGTTGATGCTTGATCCCTGTGTAACCATCTTTTGACAAATCTTTTTCAAACTGTTGAAGTTCTAAGATTGCACTCATATTTCCACCTTTGTATTTTGATGCTAAGTCATACATTGAGCTTGCTAATGAATGAAAACCGGCAAGAGAGACAAATTGTAATTTATATCCATATGAACTAAGTTCACTTTGGAAGTTTTCAATTTCTTTTTTAGTAAATTTATCTAACCAATTAAATGATGGAGAGCAATTATATGCAAGAATTTTATTTGGATGAGATTTTCTTATTTCATCAGCGAATTCTTTTGCAAAGCCTAAATCTGGAGTGTTAGTTTCGCACCATACTACATCTGCGTAATCAGCGTAGTTAAGTGATTTTGTTATCGCCATCTCATGGTTGTTTTCAATTAAGAAGTACCCATCAGAAGTTCTATTTTTACTGAGATATTTACTGTCTCTATCATCAAAATCTGATGTCATTAGCTTTGCGTTCATTGCATCTGTTCTAGCAATAATGATTATTGGAACTCCTGAAACATCAGATGATAACCTTGCAGAATTAAGTTTTTTAATATATTCATGTGTAGGGATTACAACTTTCCCACCAACATGTCCACATTTTTTTTCAGAAGCAAGTTGGTCTTCAAAATGAATTCCAGATACTCCAGAATCTATAAATTGATTTGTAAGTTCGTATACATTATAAATTCCACCAAAACCAGACTCCCCATCAGCAATAATTGGAGGTAACTTTTTCTTATCCAGTTCTGCCATCCTTCTCAGAAGAGTGTTATTAATTTTTTTCACAAAATTTGGAGTACTGTTTGATGGATAAAGTGATAGGTCTGGGTAAGTATTAACTCCAATGTTGCTCTCTGCTGCTACTTGCCAACCACTTACGTAAATTATTTCATAATCAAGATGAAACATTTGAAGAGCTTGTTGTGCTGTTGCTGCTCCCAATCCAGAAACCCAGGAGTCTTTTCTAGAAAGAAGATCCAAAAGTAGTTCAGACCCAATTTCAGATAAAGAGTGCTCTACTTTAAAAGAAGGTCTCAAAGAACAAATATCATCCACAGAGTAATCTCTTTTTATATCAGACCATCTCTTAGATGATAAGTACTCTTCTACAGTTTCAATTTGGTTAAAAGTTTGATTCATAAATTTAGTGTTGGCTTGCAGCCACACTAGCAATTATAACAATAAGAGTCAACACTCCAGCAGACGCAATAAGAACTTCACTTCTTGTAATTTTTATCTTAGGAGCTGCACTCATTACACTTGCAAAAAGTAAAATTGCAGCTGAAATAATTAATGCAAATAGTGGTGCATATTCATGAAAGTTTAAAAATACTTGCGCAATAGCAACCGCAATTAGACCACCAACAACTATTGATCCCAATGGAATCACGATTGAGCCAACAATTCTCTGGCGTATTTTTTGAGCTTCAGAATCCTCAAAATCTTCAAGCCCTTTAGGAACACCAAGTAGCATTGTCAAGGTAGAGATCGCAGCTTGAACAAAAGTTGATAAGATTACAACCCTCCAAAAAGCGCTACCAACTGTGATTAAATTTATTACCGGATCATCAGGAAGAACAGGTTCTATTGTTTGCCCAACGCTATTAATTATAAAAAATGCTGTTGAGGAACCTAAGACTAAACCTAGCCCCCCACCAGTAAATACAGATTCTCTATCAGAAGTAAGTATGCCAAAACCATCAAAATTTGAATCCAAAAACTTTTTAACATTCAATGAATTAAGTATTCCAAGAAAGCTAGTAGATAGTGAGATGATTATAACAAAAGACACAGCATCGTATTCTGCTATTAACTTCTGTGTTTCAGCTTCGAGTATTAGTCCATCGTAGAGATAAGAGCTTGAAAGAAGCCCCTGGACAAATCCAGCTATAACTCCAAAACCCAATCCAAATTTTAAAGACCTTAATAATTTCTGACTAATACTTACAGGAGGTGGCAAGTCTTCTTTTATTAAAACTGCTGTTTGAATTTGTTCAACAAGATTTTCAGGTTCTTCTACTTCAACGGGTTCATCTACTTGCTCTTCTACTGGAGTAGGAGTGTCTTCGACTACTACCTGTGATTCTGATACTGTTTCATTAGCTGGCGCTGCTTGGATAGCCTCACCACCAGTCCAGCTGTTTAGAACATCATTTACAGAAACCCCAGATGCTTCAGCCCTTGCTTGTGCAGACCGTGATACCAACATTTGAGGAATACCACTGCTTGAGCTAATTTGATCTACTAATTTTTCATCCATAATAAAATCTATATAATTCTAGTCATTTGAGTTGTTTCTCACTACATCATCAAACGTTTTTTCATCTTGGTACCATCTCATCCAAATAACTAGGATTGAAATCCACAAAATAATTCCNCCACCAAGTTTTAATATCAAACCTGCCAATGTCTGGTCATTAATTACTGAAATGCTGAATATGTTATCACTCATGACGTATGCTGAATAAAGTGGTTCTGTACCAAAAGCTAGAAAACTTGCTGGTATTGTTGGCAATAATGATTGTAAAAATAAGTATCCTATTTTTGCAGCCGAGTTTATTGGCCTAATTTCATCATTAAACCCTATTACTGGTACCCACATGTTTAATGAGACCAAAAGCATTATCGAGTGTATAAAAAAATGTGCAATAGTGTTTGTTACCATTAGATTCACAACAGAGGACCAATGCATACCCACCATTACAAAATTAAACATAAAAAAAGCAACTACAGGTTTAGACGTTATTTTTAAAGTTTTAATAAATGGTTTAACTGAAATAAGCTCTTTCATGTCCCTATGCATACCCATTAATAAAAGAGGAGGGGAAACTAAAGCCAAAACAAGGTGTTCTACAGAATGAACCCAAAACAAGTATTTTTCTCCAATATCATGTATTGGGTAATCAGTGAATATCCAGAGTGCTATTAGTCCCGAGTACCATGTTTTTCTTTTAGGTTTTTTTAGATGCTCTTTATTAGTAGTAAATTCAAAAAATACTACAAGAGTTACAATCAAAGCCCATACGTCATAGTGAGGATGCCAAGGTAAGTTCTGCATTTAAAACCTAAAAATAATTCGCTGAAGCTCTTTCGACCATGACGATAGTAAAAAGTATCAAAGCTAAGATCATACCGCCAACAAAGAACCTATTAATTGTCTTATTTTCGTAACGCAGATGCATAAACCAACCCACCACAATTATGAATTTTCCTACTGCTAAAAATATCAAAAGTGGATCAGTGAAAACACCAACAATGTCTTCTGTGTAATAAAGAGCTATCTCAATTGCAGTTAAAACACCAAGTACGATTGCTATTTGAACATATTTTTTTGGAGTCGGGTGTTCTATGTGATTATCGGACATATCAAATTAAGTAAACTACTGTAAACAATACTATCCAGACAATGTCAACAAAGTGCCAATAAAGCGCAACGAATTCAAGATTCATTCCACCTTCAAGAGTTAACCCTTTTTGTCTTTGACCAATTCCCCACAATGCTAAAAGTAAGACAACACCGATAAAAACATGCAATCCATGAAAGCCAGTTAATACGTAAAAGGATGAACTAAAGATATTTGTAGTAAGCTCAAAACCTTTATGATAAAACTCTGTAAATTCGTATATTTGTCCTGCTAAAAATACTGCACCTAACATTGCTGTTGCTAGAAGCCATACTCTTGTTTTTTCTTGATCATTTGCTTCTAATGCATTGTGAGCCAACACCATAGTTAATGAACTCATTAACAAAATAAAAGAGCTAATGGATGTAAATGGAATATCATACACATCTGTTAATTTCATTCCAGGAAAGTCGCTTCCTTTAAATATCATAAAGGTGGTAATTAATGTGCCAAAAAATAATATTTCTGTGGATAAAAATACCCACATACCAAGTTTTCTTGTTTCTACACCTGTAGGTTCATGGGGATAGGAGTGAGAGCTACTCATCTGAGTCTATATGGATTTCTTCTTCAAGAGGTTCTGTTCCCCAACCAAATCCTCCTATGAGCAACAACACGGTACCAATTAAAGCTAATGGAATAGATTTATAAATAACTGCATACCCTAAAAATGGCAGACCAGATGCCAGGACAATCGGAAAATATGAAGGATTAGGTAAAGCGATATGTTCACTAGGGTTTAGGCCATCTTCTTCTAGTTCAAGAAGTATCTGATCAGCTTCTTCACGCCTAACTGCTCTGCCTTCTTCATCTTCAGAATATTTAGTGTGCCAGAAGTCATCAAGTGATTTAACAATAGGTGCTGTTGAAAAATTCCAAACAGGTGTAGGTGATGGAATGGCCCACTCTAATGTTCTTGCATCCCATGGGTCAAATGGAGCTTTTTCTCCGTTTCTCTTTGAGAAAATCCAATTGATCATGAAAACAATAATTGACAAAGCTATGATAAAAGCCCCGACTGTTACGACAATATTCCAGAATTGTAAGTTTGTTTCTTCTGCATATACCCAGGTACGCCTTACCTGACCTTGAAGCCCCAACCAATGCATTGGTCCAAAAGTAAGATTAAAACCAATCATCATTAGCCAAAAGTGTATCTTTCCAAGCGACTCGTTATACATTTTGCCCCAAACTTTTGGAAACCAATAATAAAGTCCTGAAAAAATTCCAAACAAAGCTCCACCAAATAAAACGTAGTGAAAGTGAGCTACAACATAGTAGGTATCTGTTTGCTGAGTATCAGCTGGAACTATTGAGTGAGTTACACCACTCAATCCACCAATTACAAACATACCTATAAAACCTAACGAAAATAGCATTGGGGTATTCAGCTTTAGCTTTCCTCCCCATATTGTTCCAAGCCAATTAAATATTTTTACACCTGTTGGGACAGCAATAACCATTGTTGATAAACCAAAGCCAGCTTGAGCAACTGGGCTAATCGCAGAAGCAAACATGTGGTGAGCCCATACTCCAAAGCCTATAAACGCAATTCCAAATCCCGCAAAAACTATTGCAGCATAACCAAAAAGTGGCTTTCTTGAAAAAGTTGGAAGAACTTCCGAGACAATTCCAAATGCAGGCAGGATTAGAATATAAACTTCTGGATGTCCAAATAGCCAGAAAAGATGCTGCCATAAAATTGGATCACCTCCACCTTCTGTTAAGAAAAACGTAGTTCCAAATTTTCTATCAAATGTTACATAGAAGAGTGCAATTGCAATTATTGGCAAAGAAAATGCGAGCAAAAAAGATACAGCAAAAGTCATCCATGTAAATACTGGCATTCTCATGAACCGCATGCCTTCAGTTCTCATGTTGATAATGGTTGTAATAAAATTGAATGCAGAAATTAAAGAAGCTATTCCAAGTATCTGTAGCCCTATAGCCCAGTAATCCATGGCAGTCCCTGGAGAGTATTTCATACCTGCATTAGGTTGATAGCCAAACCAACCACCGTTAGGTGCTGACCCTAACCAACCAACTTCCTCAGCTAAGTATCCGCCCTCCGGTGCTCCTGCAGTACCGAATATAAATGTAGAATATAAAAACGCACCTCCAAAAATAAATATCCAGAAGGAGAGAGCATTAAGTCTTGGAAAAGCAACATCACGAGCACCAATTTGTAGCGGTAAAAGGTAATTAAAGAAGGCAGCACTGATTGGCATAATTGCCAAGAAAATCATCGTGGTTCCGTGCATTGTGAACATTGCATTGTACTCTGCCGCTGTTAAGAAATTGTTATCTGGCTGTGAAAGCTGAATTCTAAGGATGAGTGCTTCAAGTCCACCAATCAAAAGAAAGAAAAACGCTGCATAACCATACATTATTCCAATTCTTTTATGATCTACAGTAGTTATCCAGCTCCATATACCAGTTTCAGAAGAAGGCCTTCTGAAAATACTGCTTTGTTTACTTGGTTCAATTATTTTTGTCATTTAAGTGTTCCTAAATACGCAATTAAAGCATTTATTTCTGCTTCAGTCAATTCTAGGTTAGGCATAAATGTACCCGGTTTTATTTCAGCAGGATTTGCAAGCCATTTGCTAAGATTTTCTTCATTGTTGTAAAGCGCTGCTCCAGCAAATACATTTCTATTAGCAAAGTGAGTTAAATTCGGGGCTATTCTGTCGCCTTGTACGTCCCAGACGCCATCAATTACATGACATTGTGTACATCCAGCATTCAGATAAACTTGTTGACCCTCTGCTGCTAAGGAATTTCCCTCGAGTTTAGTAGCATTTTGCTGTTGATTTTTTACCCATGCTTCAAAATCGGATTCTGAAAGTGACAGTACACGACCACGCATTTTAGAGTGACTTAAACCACAATATTCCCCGCACTGTGCCCAAAACTCATCTGGAGAGTCAGCGTGTAAATTTAAATATGTAGTTTGTCCAGGGACAAGGTATCTTTTTCCATTTAATTTTGGAACCCAGTAATTGTGAAGAACATCATTAGACCACATTTCAAGCCTTATTGGTTTATCAGCTGGGATAACTAATACGTTTGCAGTTGTTATGTCATAGTCGGGGTATTTATATTCGAACCACCATTGGTGACCAATTACTTCAATTTTTAAAGCGTCTTCAGGTTCGTTTGCTAGATCAAAAATTGTTCTAACAGTGGGTACCGCAATAACTGCCAAAATAATTACTGGAATGACTGTCCATAAAATTTCTAATTTTGTGTTTCCATGTATCTGTTTCGGTTCAGGGCTATCTGGTTTTTCTTTAAAAACAAAAACAGATAGAAGTAGAGCACCTTGAACAATTACAAAAATTACTACAGCTATCCAAAAAGTTAACCAAAATAATTCATCTATTGATCTTGCATAAGGGCCCTCAGGACTTAAAGAATCTAAAGGGGCATTTTCGATACAAGCAGATAAGAGTATCAAAGCCAAAAATTTTAAATTCTTTAACTTAAAAATGTTTTTCACAAGCATATTTATATTATCAACAATTATTAAGAATAGCGTTGAAACAATATATAGTGTAATCATAAGTACTATGTCGTTATGGAAACTGTTACCAAAAAAAACATATCAAAATATATAAGGCTATCAAAATTAAGAATTGTTGAGCTTTTATTAATTACAACGGTTCCGTCTATGATTGTTTCAATATATGGCTTCCCGCCTCTTGAGTTAATAGTATTCACCCTACTAGGAGGTACCTTATTAGCTGTCAGTGCAAATGTTCTAAACCAAATATTTGAAATCGAAACTGACAGGCTTATGGAGAGAACAGCAAACAGACCTCTTGTAACTGGAGAGATTAATAAAAAAAGTGCTTATGTTTATTCGACTTCCCTTGGGTTAGTAGGATTTCTAGTTTTGTACACCCAAACAACAGAACTTGCTGCATTTATCGCTCTTTCTGCAAATATTTTTTACTCGTTTATTTACACTCTTGTTTTAAAGCCAAGAACAAATCAAAATATAGTCATAGGAGGAGCTGCGGGTGCAGCCCCAGTTCTAATAGGGTGGTCTGCTACTGGTACAAATTTAGATACTGGTTCGTGGCTTTTGTTTTTATTAGTTTTTCTTTGGACTCCAGCTCATTTTTGGGCTTTATCAATTGATAAGTTAAATGATTATAAAGATGCAAACTTTCCCATGTTGCCAACTCAAGAATCATACAAAAGAACATCAATATTTATTGGAATATATTCATGCGCAACGGTATTGACTTCACTATTGCTTGCCCCAATTCTTCAACTAGGAATGGTATATCTTTTACTGTCATTAATTTTTGGATTGTATTTGATGTATAAGTCATACCAGCTTTATAGAAAGCAAATTAAAGCAATTTCATATTTTGTATTTTCAAATACATATCTTGCCGTAATTTTTTTATCTATGGTCGCAGATATATTCATAACTTTAAGTAGTATCTAAATATGCAAGAACTTTTATTTTCGATTACTTACCCTCCAATACCAATAACTCAAGTTGGTCCAATTTCACTTTCTTTGCATGGAGTTTTTGCTGCTATAGGATTTTATTTTGGTGCAAATCATGCCTTAAAATTGTCAGAAGAGGACGGTGCTGACAGTGAACTATTTTCAGAAGCACTTACTTGGGCTATTTTTGGTGCGATCCTAGGTGCTAGATTTTTTACAATTCCAGCTCAATGGTACGCTAACCCAAATTATGGATTTGATGACATCTTCACTCTTGCTGGAAGTTATTCAATTATGGGTGGGATGGCTGGTGGAATAATTGCTGCCTATTTGAAAATTTCAATTCTCAACAAACAAGATTTCAAACAGTATGGAGACTATGCTGCCACAGGATTAATACTGGGAACAGTTATTGGAAGAATTGGTGATTTAGCAATTGTAGAGCATTTGGGAAGGGCAACAGATTTCTTCCTGGGTTATGAAATCAAACCAGGTTATGATGTTGCTCCTCAACATAATTCTCTTGAGTGCTTTGAACCTTTAACAACATGTGGAACTTATCACCACGTAGCTATGTACGACTTACTTCTTGCATTGTTGATTTTTTATATTTTTAGAAATCTTCAGTCTCGCTTTACTTTCGGTAGAGGTTCTTGGATTGGGCTTTGGGCTGTATGGTATGGGTCACAAAGAGCTGTTCTTGATACGTTAAGATTTGGAATGGGTGACTCAACAATTGGGAGTTTTACTTGGAATCAAATCGGCGGATTGATGTTAGCAATAATTGGATTACTTATATTTTTAAGAAATAAAGATTTTAAAACAAACTAAAAAGAAACAGGATATAAGCAACAATAAATAAATATCCGAGTAGGGAATTTCTTTTTATTACATTTCTTGAAAGAAAAATCGCAATAAAAGAAACAAAATACATAATAAAAAGCTGATAATCAATTACAGAGCTAATTTCACCGGGACTTATCATTATTGCTGTTGCTCCGACAAGTCCGATATTAAATAAGTTTGAACCAAAAATATTTCCAAAAACTATATCAGGTTTACGCATCTTTGCTGCTGATATTGTTCCAGCAACCTCTGGCAGGCTAGTGCCAATGGCAATAATTGTTGATCCAATAATTAGTGAAGACACTCCAAATAGTTCAGCAATTGCAACAGCATTGTCTACAACTAATTGGCTGCCATAGAGAGTAGCNAGAAGTGATAATCCGCCTCTTAACCATATATAATTTTTTTCTTCCCCTAGGAGCTCTCCTTCATCGACACTCTCAGTACTAATCATTTTATAAATGACATAGATCACAAGAATTAGTAAAACTGCTCCAAGTAAAAAAGGAAACTCATTGGTAAGCACATAAGTAGAAACAAAAACTGTTGTGAGTATCGCCATCCATACTGGACTGATTTGATTTAATTTTATTTTTTGCGAAAAATCTTTAGGTAATGCTAAATATAACACAGCTACTACAAGTAAAGAATTAGCAATATTGGAACCTACTATATTACCAATACCAAGATCCAGGTCACCCTTCAGCGCAGCCCCAGTACTTGCAAAAAGTTCAGGAGCAGAAGTGCCAAACCCAATAAATGTTGCACCAATAATTGAACTCGGAAGTTTGAATTTTAAAGCTATTTGGACTGCAGAGCTAACCATTTCATCAGCTCCCTTTACCAGTAAGACTAATCCAATCGAAAATCCAACAAGAAGAATTACTATGTCCATGATTTCAATTTTCTACTTAGAGTCTCTCCATGCAATCCACTCTTTTACTTGTGTGAGGTCATATCCTGGCCCATTCACAGCAAGCGTAATTTCAGTTGCACCAGCTTCTAGCAAATCATCTGCCAAATCTATTCTTTTAATATCAATTCCAATTGATCTTTTGATTTCATTTGGATCTCTTCCAACTTTGTCACACCAGTCATTAAGTACATTATTTTTGTGTGCGACTGTTTCAATTCCGCTTCTTTCTTCGGTTTTTGTAGCAAATCCATGCCATATATCTGCATACTGAGCTACTAATCTTAAAGTAACTTTTTCTCCACCACCACCGATAAGAATAGGGATTTTTCGTTTAGGTTGAGGATCGAGTTTCCCCATTCTGTTTACAATTCTTTCGAGTGATTTTTCTAATTCTTTTAACCTCCATATTGCAGTGCCAAATTCATAACCATACTCTTCATAGTCTTGTTCAAACCAGCCTGAACCTATTCCAAAAATTAATCTNCCATCTGATATATGGTCAACAGTTCTAGCCATATCAGCAAGTAGTTCTGGATTTCTATACGAGTTACATGTTACTAAAGGACCTATCTCAACAGAGTTAGTTACCTCTGCCCAACTTGAAAGCATTGTCCAGCATTCAAAATGTTTACCTTCACGCCTTTCTCCTTCAGCCCACTGGGTTCCATCTTCTTTGTATAAGGGGTAAAAATGATCCCAATTGTAAATTACATCTGCACCTATTTTTTCAGACTCGATTGCAGCAGCCCTTATCTGATCATACTCAGCATGTTGTGGTTGTAAAAATACAGCTATTCTTGGTTTCATATTTATTCTCCTTACAGTTCAAATTTAGTATTAATAAACTCATCCTTTATNGTGTTTTTAAATTTTATATTCGCATCCATTCGCTCAATATTTTGCCTTGTTATTTTTTCGGCTGATGGAAGNGGATTTTCATTAACAAAAGATTTAATTTCTTCACTCAGTAACTCGTCATATATTGATGGCAGTGAATCAAGTATTCGTGATGCTGTCCATCCAGGCATTAATTCGAGCAAGGCACTCCAATTATTTTTTATTTCTATAAACCCATTTGAAGCATTCTTACTATTTGAAAGTAAAGTAGCGATTATATAAGGGGCATCTGCCCCTCTGATTGTTTGATCCAAAATTGCTCTAATTACATTTTTTGGAGTATCAGGATCACTTAATGTACCGATGACCCCTCTATATCTTGCTTCTATTTGGGGTGATGATGAATTTTTAAACTTTTCAATATATATTTCTGAGGAACACTCTTGTTTCATTCCAGCAATTGATAACACTAAATTAAAATAATTACCATCAGCGTATTCTTCATATTCATTTGAAATAAATTGATTTGCAAAAAATTCAATAAATTTTGAATCTTCAGTTATCTTTGCATAAGTTCCACATAGCAAGGATCTTAATTGGGATTCTTCTTGATTAAATTTATCTTGATACTCTTTTCCTAAAGTTTCTATTAACGGATAGCTAAAATCTTTAACATAATTTTTAAAACTATCATTTTCTCCAATTTTTGCAAAGGTAGAAAAGATGCTACTAATTAATGACCAAATATTTACATCTTTTTCGCCTGTATATAAGTTTAAAAGTTTGATAAAAAGTGATAGCTTCAACTCACCTATTCGCAATGCCATCCAAGAATCTTCTAAAATTCTATATTTTTCGTTTAAGTCAAGTTTTTCAAAATTTAATAATATTTCTTCAAAGATATCTTCACTATATGATGAGTGAAAAAATGACCAACCACCATTATTTATAAAAGGAATTGCACCATCATTTTCAATCGTGATTGAATCAGAATCCATAATTAACTTATTAACTTTATCGTTATCCAAGTATCTAATATTCAACGGCACGCTCCAAATAGAGCTGTCGGTGCTTCCATCAATCAAATATTTCTTTTGAGATATTTTAAAACAGGAACCTTCTTTTTCAATATTTACAATTGGATACCCTTCTTGTTGTATCCAAGTAGGAAGAATTTCACTAAGGTTATAAGAACTTGCACTTGTAAGTTCGTTCCAAAGGTCAGAAGAGTGAGTATTTTTATACTCATATTTTTTAAGATATTTTCTCACACCATCCTTAAAAGTTTCTTCACCTATAAATGTTTCAAACATCCTGAGTACGGTAGAACCTTTTTGATAGGTTAATACATCAAACATTTCCTCTGCTTCTTCTGGAGTTTTTACTTCGAACTCAACTGGCCTTGAAGACTTTAATGAGTCAACTCCAAAGCCTCTTGACCTGTCTAGGTTCATCTGATTCCACAATTTAAACTCGGGGTAAGTTGCTTCAGAAGCTATAACTTCCATTAAACTTGCAAATGCTTCGTTTAACCAAATACCATCCCACCAGTTCATGGTTACCAAGTCTCCGAACCACATATGAGCCAATTCGTGAGCAATTACCTCAACAGACCTTGATAATTCTGCTCTTGTTGCTTTTTCTACATCAATTAGCAGTAGCGTTTCTCGAAAAGTAACGGCCCCAACATTTTCCATTGCACCCATAGCAAAATCAGGTATTGCTATAAGATCTAATTTTGATCCTGGATAATTTATCCCGTAATAATCCTCAAAGAAATCCAGAATTTTTATTGCAGCTGTGCCAGCAAAATTAGTTTGGTCAGAAAAACCTGGCCTATGCACTATTCCTACATCAGTTGTTTTTGAAGATCCTATCTTAGAAACTTCTAATTTACCAACAACAAAAGCTACTAGGTATGTTGACATTCTCATAGAGTCAACAAACTTAGTTGTAGTTCTATTGTTTTCAGTTGATTCATTCAACACTTTTTCATTACTAATTCTTATCAAATCACTGTCTGTGGTTAAAGCTATGGAAAATATAGCTTTGAATTCTGGCTCATCCCAACAGGGAAAAGCCATTCTCGCTGCTGTTGGTTCGAATTGAGTAGTCGCAATCCAAACATCTTTATTTTCTGAATCTTTAAAGCTACTCCTGTAAAACCCTCTTAATTCATCAACTATTGTGGCTTTGAAATCAAGATAAAGTTGCCAATCTCCTTGAGTAACTTTATCTTCNAAAATAAGTGAAACTCTCTCTTCTTCAGGTAAATAATTAATTGAAGCCTCAANATGTTCACCTGAGTCATTTTCTATAAAAGCATTTTCTATNTCAATTCCTANTGAGTGAANNTGTAATTCTTTTGTTTCNTCAACTATTTCCAAGAAAACAACTTCTTTGCCCGTGTAGCTAAATTCATCTAAGTTAATATCTAGATTGATTTCGTATCTGTGAGGTATTGCTATTTTTGGTAGTCTAATGTTTTCATTCATTTAAAAATATTAGTAAGAATTTAAATCAATCCCAGTCCAAGTGGATAAATTCGTCAGAATTTTTAAATTGCACCTGATGTGCACCGAAATAATCTCTTTGAGCTTGAATTAATGCAGAGGGATTAAATGTACTTGATGTCCCTACAAACCAGTTGTATGACGAATTTATAACAGGAATTGAGATACCGCTATCAATGCACGATTTAATTANNTCTTTTGCATCACTGAGATTANTCTGTAATANATCNTGAATAGAAGAGGTTGTAGTAATNGGGTTCAGCAGCTTTGCATTACCCAATTCATTTAGAAGNTCAGATCTAATAATGCAACCAGCTGACCAATTCTGCAAGACCTCTTTCAAATCTATATCTAATTGCTCTTTGTTNCTNACATGCTGGATAAAGAGCAAACCTTGNATCATTGTTGCTAGTCTTGCAAAATATATTGCGTTGTTTAAAGATTNTGAAGANATATCTATTAACTGTCCATCAATATTTTTTGACCATAAGTTTTCATAGTTACTCTCTACTCTTGCATTGAATGCTTCAAAGACACTAGGTAATGGAAAACCATAGTTAAGCGATGTCTCAACTGTTAGTTTGCCTGTTCCTTTATGATTTGCNTTAGATTGTATTTGATCAAGTAAATACCCTGAATCGTTTTTCTTTAATAAAATTTCTGAAGTTATTTCAATTAAGTATGAAGATCTGTTTTGTGTGGAAAATTCCTTGAAAAACTTACTTATCTCAATATTGGTATAGTTTGCTCTTTTTAAAATATGGTAAGCCTCAGTAATAATTTGCATTTCAGCATACTCAATACCGTTATGAAGCATTTTAATAAAATGGCCAGTTCCATAACCTTTATAAAACCCAATACTTAGTGAGTTTTCATAACTCGCAGCTATTGAAGATAAAGAATCCTTTAATTCATTATTAATTGATTTCTCTGACCCAATCATTAAGGCCGGTCCATTTCTTGCACCCTCTTCTCCTCCCGAAACACCCATTCCTATAAAATCTATCTCTTTCTTAGCACATAGAGCGCCCAGTATGTTGCTGTCAAGATAGTATGCATTACCCCCGTCAATCAATATGTCATTTGGTTCGAGATAGTTAATTACTTTTTTTGCCATATCGAATGTTGGTTTACCAGATGGAATTAGCATAAGAATTTTTCTCGGTTTTGGTAAAGATTCTATAAAACTCTCTAGGTCAGTAGAGCCAGAAATGTTCCCATGAGAGTCTTGCTCTATAAGAGAATTAATCTTGTCTTCAGATTGATTAAATACGTGAACAAACGTGCCCTTTTCAGAAAAATTAAGAGCAATATTGCTACCCATTACCCCAATACCAATTAAACCAATAGATTTAGTCATGATAAAAGTTTAACAACATCTTTTTGAAGCAGATTTTCTAGGTAATAATTTCTAATTTCTACAGTTACTTCTAACCCCTCTTCAATATTTTTAACACTTACGATGGAAGAATATTTGTGTAGTTGATCCAAGTCCTTAGGCGATATTATGAGCGAAACTTCATTTAGATCACCAAAGACATTTGTTGTAATCTCAGAAATTAATTTTTCAATGTTTGTCCCTTTTGTTGATGATACAAATATTGCATCTGGATATTTTTCCGTTAAATAATTTAAAGACGCCTTGTCAATTCTATCTATTTTATTAAAAACCAATATTTCAGGCACATCTGCTTCAATCTGGTCTAGTATTTCATGCACTGTATTTATGTGCATTTCGGGTATTGCAGATGCTGCGTCAACAACATGAATTAATAAATTCGCTTCTTTAACAACTGTAAGTGTTGATTTAAAAGATTCGATCAATGTTGTTGGAAGATTTTGAATAAACCCAACTGTATCCGAGAGTATTATGTGCTCATTTATTCCATCAATTTTTAACTCTCTTTGTAAAGAATCAACAGTTGCAAATAACTCATTAGCTACATATGTTTTCGAAGACGTAATTTTTTCTAGCATGGTAGATTTTCCTGCATTCGTATAACCAACAATTGAAACAAGGGGTGTATTATTTTTCTTTCTAAAGCTAGATTGCACTTCTCTTTGTTTACTAACTTTTTTAATTTCCCTTTTTAATTTATTAATTCTGTTGTCAATTAATCTATTGTCTGTTTCAAGCTTTGTTTCACCAGGTCCTCTNGTTCCTATACCACCGCCCTGCTGATTCAAAGTTTTACCTAAGCCAGCTAAACGTGGTTTTAAGTAAATTGATAAAGCTAATTCAACTTGTAAGCTGGCTTCCTTTGACTGAGCATGAAGTGCAAATATGTCAAGGATAAGACCAGTCCTATCTACCACATCACACTTGAATAAAGCTCTCAATTCTTTTTGTTGATTTGGAGTTAATTCGCAATCAAATAAAACCACATCAATATCATTTGCATCTGAGATATCTACCAGTTCTTTTATAGAACCTTTACCAATAAAAGTTTTAGGATCAATTTTTTCTACCCTTTTAGTCTGGATTATTGTTGGACTTGATCCAGCAGTTTTTACTAAATTTACAAGCTCTTTAAGAGACTCTTCCTTGTCAGCTCTTATTTCATTTTTTAAGACTATTCCAATTAATAATGCTTTTTGAGTAGTGACAAAGATATCTCTATCAGATACTGTTAGAAGCCTTCTGTCTGATTGGTTTGGATTATTTCTTTGATTCAATTATTTCATTATAGGTAATTGGCCATTTTCAGAAGATTTTGAAAGTTCTTCTTCAGCAATAATTTGAGATTCTCTAACAGCTAAAACTACTTTTCCAGTTGGAGGCCAGATAAATTTCCATGCACCACTAGCTACAGCCCAGAACTGCTGTCCTGTATCAACATCAATAAGAGGAAGTGCTTCTGAAGTTTTTTCACTACCAGCTGGTACAAGAAGTCCTGACTTAGTAATTGTCTCTTCTTTTAGGTGACCAACTCTCCAACCTGGAGAAACCTTGAATCCAGCAGGTGCTTCTTGCACCTCATCTAATAAGCTTTTTTCTTCTGCCATTTTTCTATATTAAACATGTATATCTTATAAAGTAGCGGAGGTGGACAGGAATCGAACCTGCCAAAGACTTTTACACCTTTCAACAGTTTTGAAGACTGTGGAGCCCACCAGGCGCTCATTCACCTCCGTACTTAAGACTAGTTATATAAAAAAAATTATATTGAATAGAATTAAAGTAATGAATAATTTTCAAATAGAATTTAAAAGACTTAAGGCTGATAGGGGCTTAAGTAATAAACAGATAGCTTCTTTTACAGGGGTAAAGGTAAAAGATGTTAAGCAATGGGAAGCTGGAACAAGTTTTCCTACGGATAAAAAAATTATTAATGCTCTTGAAGGATTATTAGGTACCGAAATAACACAGACACTTGATGGGTTCTCAACAGAACAATTAAAAGAAGTAGGTTCATTATTAACTGAAGAAAGTCTCTTTTCAATAAAAAATGATGATGTGCAAATTAAGCAAACTAGAATTGATAAACTTCGAAATACCTTCCAAAGAAAAGAATCAACACTTAATGATTTCGATTATGAATCAGTTGAGGTTTCTGAGGTAAAAGAAGAAACTTTAGAAGAATATCTTACAAAACCAGTACAAACTACTAACCTCCTTGAGTTTTCCGACGAAGAGCCATATATATATGATCAAAAACAAATTGGTTTTTATTTCACTCGTAATCTCAAAACAACAGCTTTGCTTCTGGTGCTTTGTATTGTTATTTATAATTCTTTCTCGTTATTTTGGGATTCACTTAGAACATTTTTAGATAATTTATTGTGAAAGTAGAGTCTTACGCAAAAGCAGGTCTTTTGTTATCAATAGCTTCAATTTTGGCTGGTGCATTTGTTAGGGCTACCGGGTCTGGAGATGGATGTGGAGCTACATGGCCTACATGTAAAGGAAAGATAATTCCTGCATTATCAGATACTTCAGAATTAATTGAATTTTCCCATCGTTCTGTAAGTGGAGTTTTATTAGTTGTTACTTTGATAATTTTTGCAAAGACTAGGAAATTTCAAAAAGACTCTTTAGTAAGAACAGTAACTAATTACCTTACTTTTTTTGTAATTTTTGAGGCACTAATTGGAGCAGTAATTGTCATTTTTGAATGGGTAGGTCTTAATAGTTCGCTTCCAAGAATCATTGCAGTTCCAATTCATTTAGTAAACACTTTTGGTTTGCTAGGGAGTTACGCAATATTATATAAAATACTTCAAGACGATCTTCAGAACATAAAAAATATGTTCAACAAAAACTTTTTATTAATTTCTTCTTTGTTTCTTCTAAGTGGAGCAACCGGCTCAATCACTGCTTTAGCTGACGTCTTATTTCCAAGCGCTTCATTTGTTGAAGGGTTTTTAGCAGATTTTGACAGAACATCCGAAGTGTTGACTAGATTAAGAATTTTACACCCAATTATTTCCTCAACACTATCAATAGTTCTATATGTTTACGCAACTGGGATTAGAAAAAAATATAATGTAAGCGTTAAACCATTACAAATATTAATACTTATTGCTGTATTTCTGGGAGTCATAAATGTTTTATCCAATATAGTTCTGCCTTTAAGCATATTGCACCTAGCAATTGCCGATTTTTTGTGGATTTCCTATATATATGTAAGCATTGATCTTTCAAAAAATAATTTATTTATCAATTCGCTTTAAATTAATTGCCGGTATATTATTCATCTCTGTAACTGAATAGCAAGCATAAAGGTCAAAATACTAATGGTGACTAAAACAATACCTTCAAAGCCAAAACCAGAGGCCAAAGAAGCTGATTTTTCTAATGAAGATACTACCTTAACTCCTGAACAGGAGAAAGCTGCTCGTGAAAAAGCAAAATCTTTAACAAAAAAATTAGCTGACGATAAAGGAAAACTTACTACAGACCTAGTTAGCCAGTATTTGACTGCAATTGGAAACTTCGACCTGCTAACTGCAGAACAGGAAGTTGAATTAGCCCAGAAAATTGAATCTGGTGAAAAGGCTGCAGTTAAGTTACAAAAGAAACAGTTTAAAGATAAAAAAGGTGAAATCCGTTTAAAAAGAGATAGAAAAAAAGGCGCCGAGGCCAAAGACGCTTTCCTTACTGCAAACCTAAGATTAGTTGTTGCTAATGCAAGAAGATATGCAAACACCTCAGGTATAGATTTTCTAGATTTAATCCAGGAAGGAAACCTTGGTTTAATACGTGCCGTTGAAAAGTTCGATTGGCGTAAGGGATTCAAATTTTCAACTTATGCAACTTGGTGGATTAGACAAGCTATTACAAGAGCTATTGCTGACAAGTCAAGAACAGTAAGAATTCCTGTACACTTACACGATACTATGGCTGCAGTCCGTGCAGCACAAGCTCAACTTAAAGCTGAACTAGGTAGAGATCCAAAACCACAAGAGATTGCTAAAGAAGCAGGTGTAGGGGTTGATAAGGTAGAACTAGCTTTAAGTGTTGCTGATACAGTTTCTCTAGAACAACCTGTCGGTGAAGATGGAGCACAACTTGGTGATTTCATCCAAGATGAAGATGCAAGCGATCCTTCATTAATTGTTCAAGATTTAGATGTAGCGGAGAGCCTCAGAGATAGTATTAGCAGACTTCCTGAAAGAGAAGGAAGAATCTTAGCTTTAAGATATGGTTTTTACGATGGCGTCCCAAGAACACTTGAAGAAATTGGTGAAGAGTTTGACTTGACCAGAGAAAGAATCAGACAATTAGAAAAACTCGCTCTCTGCAGACTTCGTCATCCATCTTTTGGGATTAGAGAACAAGACCTAGTCTAATTTTTTAATTTTATCTTTACTCTTTAAATTGGTAATCTATATTACATGTTCGAACATCTCGAAATTGCCATTGACTCAGCAATAGATAGCGGAGCAAAATATTCTGATGCAAGAGTTTTAATTTCTAAATCAAGAAGTATTGCAGCAAAAAATGGAGAAATCGAAAATTTTAATGAGAATGAAAAAATTGGCATTGGAATTAGAGCATTAGTAGGTTCTTCTTGGGGTTTTTATTCCACATATGATTTATCTAGCGAGTCTTTAAAACAAGCAGGAAAAAAATCTTTTGAAATAGCTAAAGCATCTGCAATGGTNGCTGGAGAAGAATTACCATTTGCNGATGTNCCTGTAGTTGAAGATACNTATACNACTCCACACNAAGAAAATCCTTTTTCAGTNTCNAGTTCTGAACAAATCGATCTTTTAATNTCATCTACTGAAAAGATGAAAAAACTTGGTAGCTCACGAGCTTTTGGAAGATTAGATTTTTGGGATACAGAAAAGTGGTTTGCTTCAAGTCAGGGGCACAAAATATATCAAAATATTATTGAATCCGGAGGAGGAATATCTTCATTATCAGTAGGCGATGGCGAAACCCAAATTAGGTCATACCCTCAATCTTTTGGTGAATATAGAACTGGTGGCTGGGAAGTAATAAAAAGTTTTGAATTTGAAAGTCATTTAGATAGATTAGCTGAGGAATCCCAAAGGCTTTTGGTAGCTCCTCAATGTCCCCAAGGAACGATGGACTTAATCCTTGAGGGTAGCCAGCTTGCTTTACAAATTCATGAATCTGTAGGGCATGCTATTGAGCTTGACAGAATTTTAGGTTGGGAAGCAGCTTATGCCGGAACCTCTCATTTAGATCTAAAAAAATTAAATAAGCACAAATATGGTTCAGAATTAATGAACATAGTTGCTGACGCCACACTTCCTGGAGCGCTTGCAACATTTAAATACGATGACGAAGGAACTCCTGCCCAAAGGGTTGATATTGTAAAAGAAGGAATTTGGACCGGAGTTTTGTCAGGTAGAGATAGTGCTGCTGTTGCAGGAGTTCCTCCGGGTGGCATGGTTCGTGCAGATGGTTTTGGAAGATTACCCATGGTTAGGATGACAAATGTTGGCTTGCTTCCAGGTGACTCATCCCTAGATGAAATTATAGAAGCTACAGATGAGGGAATATACATGGAAACTAACCGTTCTTGGTCCATTGATGACCTAAGACTAAATTTTCAATTTGGATGTGAAGTTGGTTGGTTAGTTAAAAATGGAAAAATAATTGATATGGTAAAGAACCCGACCTATACGGGAATTACACCTGAGTTTTGGGGAAATATGGATATGTTGTCAGGTGAGAAAGAATGGGTATTTTGGGGAACTCCAAACTGTGGCAAAGGACAACCAAGCCAAATTGGACATACTGGACACCCAGCTTCTCCAGCAAGATTTAAAAATACGCGCATTGGAGTTCGTGGATGAAAATTTGGGAAGACCTACTTCAAGATATTGAAAAAAATATTCCTTCTGATACAGAATGTGAATTAAAAATGATGCACTCAAGAAGTGCATTAACTAGGTTTGCTAATTCTCAAATTCATCAAAATGTGGATGAAGAATCTGCCGACGTATTTTTGACATTACACAATGATTCTAAAACTGTAACTGTGTCAACTAATTTAACAGCATTAAAAAATCCAAAGGAATTTGTTTCTAAAGCTATGGACTCTTTAAGTAAAAGTCCAATAGACAAAGGTTGGGCTGGCCTTCCTGATGCCACCCAATCCTACAATGGTCTATCCAAGCTGGTTGAATCATCACCCGAGGAAAGAGCTAATAAGGTTCGAGAATTTGTTTCTGAGGGAAAACAAATGAACGCAGCAGGATACTGTTCTAGCTATATAAATAATTACTTTGTATGGAACACTAATGGGTTAAATTCTTCTGATTCATCTAGCAGCGCATTCATTGATGGAATATTTAGAACAGAATCATCAGCTGGGTCTTCTCACAGGGGAGGAATAACATTATCAGACATAGAAGCTGAACGTGCTGGCAGTGAAGCAGCAAAACTAGCAAAAGACAGTGAGAACCCAGAGGACATAGAACCGGGAAACTATGAAGTAATTCTTGGTCACGAAGCGGTTAGCACTATATTGGTTTTTCTTGGAGTTTATGGTTTTAATGCAAAAAGCAAAATTGATGGTATGAGTCCAATAAACATTGATGAAAACCAGTTTGATAGCCAAATAAACATTTTTGACACTCCTGAAGATAATGAATCAATTGGGTTTAAGATTGATGCGTCCGGATCAAAGAAAAAAAACTTAGAAGTTGTTAAAGATGGAGTTTCAAAATCTTATTTTCATACTCGGCGAACTGCTAAGGAATTAAGTGCTGAAAATACTTTTCATGAATTGTTTGGTTGGGGAGAAAATTTTGGCGGAATAGGTACAAATATTAAACTTTCGGAAGGTAATGTTTCACAAGAAGAAATGATAAAAAGTGTTAAAAAGGGTATTTACATAAATGAGTTTTGGTACTGCAGGGTTTTAGATCCAATCACCCAAGTTGTAACTGGGTTAAATAGAAATGGATCTTTTTTGATTGAAAATGGAAAGATAGTTAAACCTATTGGTAGATTAAGATTTACACAAAGCTTTATGGCTTCACTTGCACCTGGAAATGTTTTATCTATTGGGGATAGGTCTAGATATGCAGATTCAGAATTTGGAGAAGGCATGTTAAAAGTACCAGCCATACATTTAAAAAACTTTAATTTTACAGGTGGAGTTTCTGGATAACAAATCATATTTTGATGGTGATAAACCACTGATTATTCCTCATCGTGGAGGGTCAAATATAGTACCTGAGAATACACTTCATGGTCTTGAGCTAGCAATTAAAGAAGGATTTTCTCATTTTGAAACTGACTTACGTATGTCTAAAGATGGTGAAATATTTCTTCATCATGATGAAACTTTTGACAGAACGACAAATGTATCTGGAAAAGTAAAAGACTTTAATTGGAGTGAAATTTCTAAAATTAATGCTGGATATAAGTTTTATGAAAAAAGTCAACAAAAAGATAAAACTACTAATTTTGTTAGGTTAGTTGATGCCTTAAAAATGAGTGAAAAGTTAAAATTTAATCTTGATCTAAAGCAAACTGGAATGGCAAAAAAGGTTGTAGAAATAATAAACTCACTAAATGCAAAAGAAAGAGTATTAGTTTCTTCATTTAGCCCGAAAAGATTAGACGAGTTTTTAAATGTAAGTAAGGGAGAAATATTAACCTCCGGAACTTTTCGAGAAAATGCTATTGCACGATTTTTACCTTTACAAAAAAGAAATTTTAAGGTTCAAGCTCTCCAAGCCCCATTTAAGTGGAGGGGGATACAAGTTTATTCAAAAAAACTAGTGGATTTTTGTAAATTAAATAATCTTCAACTACATGTATGGACTGTAAATTCAATAGAAAATTTTAAGACTTGTTTAGAAATTGGATGCGATGGTGTCATTACCGATGAACCAATTTTATTTCGTAATTATTTAAATAAATAAAAAAATATTTAGATAGTATTTTGCTTTATAAAATCTTCAGCTTTTTTAAAAATGTGATTTTTTCTTTCTGGGTTAAGACGATCAAGCGATCTTGTTAGCAGCGCAAGTCTTGGATTATTTTCATAAAACTTTCTGTTCTTTTCTGTAAATTTCCAATACAAACCATCAAGAGTGTCACACCAATCACCTTTTTTGTAGTTACTCATTTTCAGAATATAGTTTGAACCACATGTATATGGTTTTGTAGACATCATTCCTCCATCAGCATATGTAGCCATCCCGAAAACATTCGGAACCATAACCCAATCTGAAGAGTCTATATACATTTCCATAAACCATTTATAGATTTCTTTAGGATCTACTCCACATAAATTCATAATATTACTTATAACCATTAACCGTGGAATGTGGTGTATGTAACCATCTTTGAGAGTAGTTTTTATACAGTCATCAAGCGGATCAATGCCAGTTGTTCCGTCGTACCATGATGAAGTTAGTTTTTTTGAATGCTTCCAGTAATTACTTTTTGATTGTAAAGCACCTTCTTCATGATAGATTCCCCTAATAAATTCTCTCCAACCTATTATTTGCCTAACAAACCCCTCTACTGAGTTCATAGGCACATTATTTTTTTCAGCATACTGTAAGGTTTTTTTTATAACCTTATCAGGAGTTAAAAGACCTATATTTAAAAAGGGGCTTATGCAGCTGTGAAAAAGAAAATTCTTCTCTTCCAGCATTGCGTCTTCGTAAATTCCAAAGTTTTCAAAACGAACTTTAAGAAAATTATCAAGCTGTTTTTCGGCTCCAGCCCTGTTTACAGGAAACCAAGTATTTTCTAAATCACCTGGATGATCATCAAACTTGCTAATAATAAGTTTTTTAATTTCTTCATCATATTTTGATTTTTTAAAAACAATCATTTCAGGTGGTTCTACATTTTTTGGTATTTTTTTTCTATTATCTTCGTCAAATGACCATTTTCCACCGACTGGCTTTCCATTTTCATCCATTAAAATATCTAAATTTTTCCTAGCTTTTTGATAAAAGGAAGACATTCTATAAACTTTCTTTCCTTTTGCCATAGAAACAAATTCATTTCTTTCAAATATAAACATTGGTGATTGGAAAATATTTACTGCTACATTGGCAGCTTTTAATGCTTTAAGAAACTCTTCTTCAAAAGCTTTATCTTCTATTTCAAAAATATTGATTTCAGATAAATTTTTCTTTTTTAGGAATTTAATTAGAGAGTCGACATAACTTTCTCCTTTTTTACGACTTGAAAGTTCAAAGTAATTTACAGATATAGATTCATTTTCCAGTTCGTCTCTATATTCACGCATACCAGCAAGAAACAAATAAAGCTTTAGTTTATGATGTTTAAAATATGTACAAAGACCAAAGTCTTCAGCCATAAACACTTCACTACAGCCATTTTTTTTTAGAATTTTTGGATTAAATAGCTGACTTCCAAGTATTACAAAAAATTTACTTCCCATCTTAACCAAGAATAGTTTACCATTGTAATGTAGAAGCTATAATTCTGCGGATCTTGAAGGGGGAAAATGCATCAAGAAATATTAGATAGTGGTTTTATACCAAAACAAATATGTGAAAAGCTACCATCAAACTTTGATGATATTGAAAACCTTGCAAGCGAACTTCCAAAAGTACTTGCGAATGAACAAATTGTCGAAAGAGTACAACAATTAGAGCAAGAAAAAGATATCAGTAATCTAAACAACAGTGAATTGGAAAGAGCGATGCTACTGTATTCCTACGTAGGTCACGCATATATGTGGGGAAAAAAACATGTTGAAAATACAATCCCTAAAGAACTTGCTACAACATGGTTTGCTATATCTGAAAAATTAGAAAGACCACCAATTCTTTCCTATGCATCATACGCCTTAAATAATTGGAAAATACTTGATGACACAAAGCCTTTTGATGTAGAAAATATAGTAATCATGCAAAATTTCTTGGGAGGAGTAGATGAAGATTGGTTTATTATGATTCATGTTGCTATTGAGTATGAAGCAAAAGTTATACTTTCAAATCTAAAATCATATTTTCTTGATGAAAACTTGGACAAATCATTATTAGAAAAATCTTTAGAGAGTATTAAAAAAATCAACTCAATTATGAATCGAATGCCTGAAAAATGCGACCCATTTATTTACTACAATCGGGTGAGACCATACATCTTTGGTTGGAAAAATAACCCTGCTACGCCAGAGGGTGTAATTTATGAGGGTGTTGAAGATTACAATGGAGAACCTCAACTTTTCAGAGGTGAAACAGGAGCACAAAGTTCAATTGTTCCCGCACTCGATGCTCTTCTCGGGGTCACGCATTCCAATGATCCACTGAGAGAATATTTGGATGAGATGAGATTGTATATGCCTAAAGAGCATAGAGAATTACTCAATGGTCTTGATGAATGGTCAGAAAACAAAAGAAAAAATCTAAGCATAGATGAAAAATCCAGGATGATCATAAATGAAATAATAAATGAAGTCCATACTTTTAGAGATAAGCATTTGGAATATGCAAGAGTATATATTTTTGAACAGTCTCTAACAAATAATTCAAACTCAAATATTGTTGGAACGGGTGGCACGCCTTTTATGAAGTATCTTGATAAGCACCTACAAGAAACAGTTCCATCAAATGATTAAAAAGCTAGGTATACCAAAAGAAGTTAAACAGGACGAAGGCAGAGTTGCTTTAATTCCTGAACANATAACTCAATTTACTGGTTTAGCAGATATTTTTGTTGAAACNNANGCCGGAGTTGGCTCTGGTTTTACTGATGAAGACTATAAACAAGCTGGAGCAAAAATTGTGTCTTCAGCAGAAGAACTTTATGGAACCGCACAAATAATTTGTAAAGTCAAAGAACCTCAACCTGAAGAGTTTGAACTCTTAAATTCTGACCATGTATTATTTGGTTATCTTCATCTTGCATCAAATCTTTCACTTACAAAAATACTATTAGAAAAAAAATTAACAGGGATTGCTACTGAAATGATTATGAGNGGGAAAGAGTATCCACTGCTAATTCCTATGTCAAAAATTGCTGGCAATCTAGCAATTCAGAAAGGTATGCAATTTTTAGAATACTCTTCAAAAGGAAAAGGACTGCTTCTTTCATCAATATCTGGTGAAAAAAATTCAAAAGTCACTGTTATTGGTTGTGGTGAAGTTGGTAGAAGCTCAATTCATAAGTCTATTCAGATTGGTGCATCTGTTACTGCGATTGATATAAATGAAGATATTTTGAATGAGTTAAAGAATCAGTATGGAGAAAACATCACTACTTTAGTCAGTGGAAGTGAGTCAGCCACAAAAGCAATTAGGTCTGCTGATTTAGTTGTTGGTGCAGTTTTGTTACCTGGAAGAAAGCCTCCAATTGTAATTACAGAAGAAGATATAAATTCGATGGAAAAGGGTTCAGTCATAGTAGACGTTGCTATTGATCAAGGTGGTTGTGTTGAAGGCGTTAAGCCTAATACTCATAGTGAACCTTTTGAAATAAGAAGTGGTGTGATAGTTTCTGCAATTGCAAACTTACCAGGCGCAGTTCCTAGAACCTCTTCTATTGAGTTATCTACTAATTTACAAAAATATGTTGATCATCTTTTGGTTGAAAATTGGTTTGATGAGTACAAAAATAACGAAAGCTTAAGACCGTCACTACAAATACACAACGGACTTTTGTTGTCAGAAGAGGTCGCAGACAGCTTAAGTTTAACTTTGTCTAAACTAGTTTAGGCATCCAATTTTTTCTAGATTTACTGAAGCTATCTATTTGATCTGTGTAGCCCAATGTAATATCAATTTTGTCTAAACCTTCAAGGATTCGTTTTTGAGAAAAATCATCTAAATCAAATGAAAATGATATTTCCTCACATTGAACTGTTTTATTTTCTATGGAGATTTCGATTTTAGTTTTTGGATTAACTTCAATTTTTGCAAAAAGCGCATCTATATTTTCTTGACTTGTCTCTATAGGCACAAGACCAATATTGATTGAATTTAATCTAAAAATATCAGCAAATTTAGTTGAAATTATGGCATCGAACCCCCAATCTTGTAGGCCCCAAGGTGCATGCTCCCTAGAAGAACCAGTTCCAAAATTATCTCCAGCAACTAAAACTTTTGACCCTTGATATGCTTCATTATTTAGAGGAAAATCATGCTCTTTCTTCCAATCATAAAATAAGAACTCACCATAACCTGAGCGCTCAACACGCTTAAGAAATTGTTTGGGCATTATTTGATCAGTGTCAACATTAGACATATTAAGTGGAAGCATAGTTGAATTTATAGAATTTAATTTTTTCAATTACAGGCTCCTAATATCGACAAATTTTCCGTGTAAAGCAGCAGCAGCAGCCATTTTAGGACTTACTAAATGAGTTCTACCTCCAGCACCTTGTCTTCCTTCATAGTTTCTGTTGGAAGTAGAAGCACATCTTTCTCCAGGACTTAAAATATCTGGATTCATTCCTAAGCACATGGAACAACCGGCTTCTCTCCAATCAAAACCTGCTTCGATAAAGATTTTGTCTAGTCCTTCTTCTTCTGCTTGTTTTTTTACAAGTGTTGAACCAGGAACAATCATTGCACCGATAGTTTTAGCTACTTTTTTACCTTTTACTACAGCAGCTGCTTCTCTCAAATCTTCAATGCGTCCATTGGTACAGCTTCCAATAAAGACTCTATCTAACTCTATTTCACTAATTTTNNCNCCNGGNTNTANNTCCATATACTCTAATGCTCTAGATGCAGCTTCTTTTTCAGATTCTTCCTTAAAATCATCTGGATGTGGAATTGTGTCATTTACAAAAATAACTTGTGAAGGATTTGTCCCCCAGGAAATTGAAGGCTCTAGTTCACCTGCATTTATCGTTACAATTTTGTCAAAAGATGCATCTTCATCAGAATATAGATCGCTCCATTCATTGACTGCATCGTCCCAGTCACTATCTTTAGGTGCATAGTTTTTATCTTTTAGATAATTAAAAGTCACTTCATCTGGTGCAATCATTCCTGCTCTTGCTCCACCTTCGATAGACATATTGCAGATTGTCATTCTGTTTTCCATGCTCATATTTTTAATAACGTCACCTACATATTCAATGACATGCCCTGCTCCGCCACCAGTACCAATTTTTCTGATTATCCCTAAAATAATATCTTTTGGACCCACCCCGTCTGACACATCTCCTACCACTTCAACTTTCATTGTTTTTGGTTTTTCCATCGCCAACGTTTGAGTAGCAAGTACATGTTCTACTTCTGAAGTTCCAATACCAAAAGCTAACGCACCGAAAGCACCATGAGTTGCAGTATGGCTGTCTCCGCAAACAATTGTCATCCCAGGTTGAGTTATTCCCTGTTCAGGACCAATTACATGGACAATACCTTGACGAGGATCATTTATACCAAATAATGTTACTCCAAATTCTTTGCAATTATTTTCTAAAGCTTCTATCTGAATTTTTGAAAGAGGATCTTTAATTCCTAATAACCTATTCGAGGTTGGGACACCATGGTCAACTGTTGCTAATGTCAATTCAGGATGTTTAACCTTTCTATCAGAAAGTCTTAAGCTATCAAAAGCTTGTGGAGAAGTTACCTCATGTACAAGATGTAAATCTATAAATATTAAATTAGTACTTTCGTCGATTGAGGCAATTAAATGCTTGTCCCATATTTTTTCAAATAATGTTTTTCCCATATCAGTTACAAATTATATAATTTTTTTTTGATTTAATCTATAGTGTTATTTTTTGTTTCATTAATTAACTTTTGAGACAATAACCTAGGAGCACTTAAAAAAAGAATAAGCATAAAAATACCACCTAATAAAAACGGGAATCTTAAAGCAAACTCTCTTGAAAATGAATTATCAAGAATTTTAACAATAGCACCACCAAAAATTGCGCCAATTGGATTTAACCCAAGCGCTAAAAGACGGTAAACGCTATTAACTCTTCCTAATAAATTATCTGGAATTAATGCTTGCCTTATTGAAACTGCTTGAACATTCCACAAAACACTTCCAAAGCTACTAAGGCCAAATGATCCAGCGACAATAAAAGGATTTGTAGTTAAATAAGGTGCAAACATTCCAATCCCAAATAAAGCAACAGAAATCAACAGCGTTTTAGATTCTTCTAATTTAGCATTTATTTTGTTTGCTACCTGACTTCCAACTAAGCCACCGATAGCTGCACCGTATGCAAGAAAAGAGTATTGGATAGCATTCAAGCCAATTAATTCTTGTGCGAAAAGAATCATTATTGGAAATTGCATTGAACCAAAAAAATTTGCAATTCCGGTGTAAATAGCCAACCTTTTTAATAACGTATTATTTTTAAGCCACTCCACTCCTTCTCTAATCATTTCTGATGTATTTTGATCTTTATTAATATCTTCAGGCCTTTCAAATTTACCTTTTATTCCTGTTATGAAAAAAACAGATACCAGCATTAATAGAGTGTCGAATATGAAAGGTGTTATTAAACTTAAGCCAATTAAAAAACCACCAACAGGCGTTCCAAGAAAGTTATTAGTTACAATTTCAATTCCAAATAATCTTCCATTTGCTTTAGGTAGATTATCTTTAGACACTATTTGTGGAAGAAATGCTTGTGCAGCATTATCTCTTGTTACCTCTAGCAACCCAAACATGAATGCCAGTAAATATGCAGCTGATATTATTAAAAATTTTGATTCAAATTGAGGCTCGTTAAACTGCACTTCTTTTGGAATGTTATCTAAATTCAAATAAATTAGAACTATAAAAATTGAAGTTAAAAAAACTTGACCCAACCTAGTAAAAATTAAAATTTTCTGACGGTTAAATTTATCTGCAATTACACCGGCATACAAAACAAAAATCAAACGAGGTAAGTTGACTAATACAGATACAATTGAAATTAAAAGAGGATCTCTTGTTAAAAGCGAAAACAACCATGGATAAGCAAATCCTGCTATTCCGTCTGCAAGATTACTAAAAGTTGATGCAGTTAATAATAAGTTAAAGTTTTTATGTGATTCTTTTTTCATATTTCTATTTTCTTATCATTTAATCTATGCTCATTTAGAATAAAGCATCATGGAAACAATTATTGAAAAGTTTTTAGAAATAGCGATTATATTAGTAGCCGCTAAGTTCGGTGCAGAATTAATGAGAAGAATTAACCAACCTGCGGTAATAGGAGAGTTAGTCATCGGAATCATTATTGGTTATTACGGATTAGGCCTTCTTCCACATTTTGAATCTGGTGATGTTGTGTCTACATTAGCTGAGATTGGTGTAGTTCTTTTGTTGTTTGAAGTAGGATTAGAAACTAATTTGGACGAGTTTATTGAATTAGGCTCAACTTCTCTTCTTGTAGCATTGATAGGTGTTGTAGCACCGTTTGCTTTGGGCTTTGGCTCAATCTATGCACTCAATTTAGGAGGAGAAGATCAGTTCGGAATAGCTTTATTCGTAGGTGCGGCAATGACCGCAACCTCAGTAGGTATTACCGCTAGAGTGTTTGGAGATTTGGGTGCTTTAAAATCAAGAGAAGCAAAAACAATTATCGGAGCAGCAGTTGTAGATGATATTTTAGGTTTATTAATTCTTACTGTTGTTGCAGGAGTTCTTGGAAGTTCAGGAGATTTCTCAATAGTAGATCTTGGGATAATCAGCGCAAAAGCAATCGGTTTTTTAGTTGCAGTAGTAATTGTTGGAAGAAAACTTTCAAAACCAATATTCAACTTCTTTGTAAAAATTCCATCACCTGGAACGTTTGTAACTGGTAGTTTTATATTTGCAATGTTGCTTGGTGCAGCAGCCCACTTTGTAGGACTTCATCCTATTGTAGGAGCTTTTGCAGGGGGTGTAGTTGCTGGTGAATCAGGCATGACTCATAGAATTAGAGATGAGATGAAGCCTTTAAACTTTTTACTCGTTCCAATATTTTTTGTTTATATTGGTTCGGAAGTGAACATTCAAACTTTAGCTTCTCTTGATGTATTTTTATACGGAATGTTGGTAAGTCTTTTAGCGTTTGTTGGTAAATATGTATCAGCTCTAGGAGCTATGGGCAAAGGATTAAATACTTCTTTAATTGGAATTGGAATGTCTCCAAGAGGAGAGGTTGGGCTGATATTTGTTGCTGTAGCTACAACCACACTATCAGACATAATTACAGGTGATATTATCTCAATAATTATTTGGATGGTCATAGTAACAACAGTTATCGCGCCTATATTGCTTAATAGAATACTGCAAAAAGTGCCTTTATCTGAGAGAGATGATGATGAAAGGTTCGAAACTCCTGTAGTAGAGTAATTTTTTGCTACAAAATAATTAAACTTTATTATTATTAATTTGTTCAAAAAAGGGGAAAATTAAATGTTATTAAACTACCAAGGTTCAATCATTGCAGCCTTGCTCGGACTTGGTCTTGCAGCATATTTTGCTAACAGAATACTTTCAATAGAGGTAACAGACAGTAAAGTTCAAAGCCTATCTGATGCGATAAGAAAAGGCTCAATGGCATTTCTTAAAAGACAATATTCCTGGGTAAGTATTTTTGTTGTAATTCTTGCAGTTTTAATTTCAACCTTAACTGATTGGGGCTATCCATATGGAGCAATAGCATTCATCGGAGGTGCTCTTTTTTCATCACTAGCAGGATTTATCGGAATGAGAATTGCAACAGCTGCTAACGGTAGAACTACAGAAGCTGCAAGAGACGGAGGTACACTCAAAGCTTTACCAGTGGCGTTCAGAGGTGGAGCAGTAATGGGATTTTCTGTTGCTGGACTAGGCCTTCTTGGTGTGGCATTAGGTTACTGGGTATTTATCGACATAATGGATTTAGAAAATGGATATGATATTTTAGCTGCAATAGGCTTAGGTGGATCTTCAATTGCTCTCTTTGCCAGAGTCGGTGGCGGTATCTATACAAAAGCAGCGGATGTTGGTGCTGATTTAGTTGGAAAAGTAGAAGCAGGAATACCCGAAGACGATCCAAGAAACCCAGCAACAATTGCAGATAATGTTGGAGACAATGTTGGTGATGTTGCAGGAATGGGTGCAGATCTTTTTGAAAGCTATGTTGGATCTCTAGTTGCACCATTAGCTTATGCAGCAATTGTATTTGCTGGAACTGATGTTTTNCCTTCGCTACTATTTTTCCCGCTAGCAGTAGGAACTATTGGTATGTTGGCATCTATTGTNTCNTCTTTTCTTGTAGTNCCTAAGGAAGGCAAATTNGCTCAAGCACTTCACAGAGGAACCTACTCAGCTGCAGGGATAACTGCTATTGGCGTGTATTTTCTATCAGATACGATGTTTGCTGATTTTTCTGAAAACCCAATAGGGTTGTTTATATCAGTTATTATCGGTTTGCTCGTTGGTATTACTGTTGGTCAAATATCAGAATGGTTTACCTCTGACCACTATTCAATTGTTAAAAATATTGCAGATCAAGCTAAAACTGGACCAGCGACAGTAGTTTTATCTGGAATTTCTGAAGGAATGCGATCTGCTGCATTCTCTGTAATAGTAGTTGTTATTGGTGTTGGTGGAGCTTACACATCTGGAGCATGGGCTTTAGGAGAGTCTGGGGGAATTTATGGCGTTGCTGTTGCAGCAATTGGTGTTTTGGCAACACTCGGAATAACTGTTGCAGTCGATGCTTATGGTCCTATTGCAGATAACGCAGGTGGTATTGCAGAAATGGCACATCTTGATCCTGAAGTTAGAAAAGCTACAGATGAACTCGATTCATTAGGAAACACAACAGCTGCCATTGCAAAGGGATTTGCAATTGGGTCTGCTGCTGTAACAGCATTAGCTTTATTCTCTGCATTTGTGCAAAGCGCAGGNCTGACTGAACTCGATATTACGCAAGTAGAAGTTACAGCAGGATTNTTTTTAGGTGGAATGTTTCCTTTCTTATTTGCTGCAATGACAATTAATGCAGTAGGAAGAGCTGCATTTAAAATGATTGAAGAAGTCAGGCGTCAATTTAGAGAAATACCTGGATTGCGTGAAGGAAAAGAAGGTGTAACTCCTGAATATGAAGAATGTGTTGATATTGCAACTTCAGCAGCTTTAAAAGAAATGCTTCTTCCAGGCGGTCTTGCAATTGTATCGCCTTTAATTATTGGTTTCTGGAACAAAGAAGCTCTTGGTGGCTTTTTAGCTGGTGCTTTAGTAACAGGGTTCTTACTTGCAATATTTATGGCTAACTCAGGTGGCGCATGGGACAATGCAAAAAAATATATTGAAGCTGGTGGCGGCGCTGGTAAAGGATCTGAAGAACATAAAGCTGCAGTAATTGGAGATACTATAGGGGATCCATTTAAAGACACATCTGGTCCGGCAATGAATATTGTTATCAAAGTTATGACTATAGTAAGTCTGATATTTGCTTCTGCGTTTTAAAATTTAATTGAAAACAGTTCATTTTGTTCGTCATGGAGAAACAGAGCAAAATAAAGATGGAATTTGGCAGGGTCATACAAATACACAATTAAGTAAAATTGGAAAAGCTCAAGCCAAGCTTTTGTCAGATAGGTTAAATTTAAAAAATCAAACAGTTTTCACCTCAGATCTGGCTAGAGCAAAAGAAACTGCTTATTTCTTATCAGATTCACCAACGGTAAGAGAAAATTTAAGAGAAATAAATGTTGGAGACTTCACAGGAAAGTCTGTAAAAGAAACATATTCAGATAATTTAGACATATTTGATGCTTTACAAGATGACACGTATGTTTTTCCAAATGGAGAATCTGTTCAGGAGTTTAAACAAAGAGTCCAACAAGAGGTTGATTATATTTTTNAAAATATTGATGAAGACTCTGAATGCATAGTAGTTACACATGGTTTCTTTATTGGTACAGCTATAGGGTTAGTTNTAGGNTTTAATCAGTATCCATATCCAATTGGCAATATTCAAAATACATCCGTTTCTACAGTTATAAAAAGAGACTCTGTAATGCAAGTTAATAAATTCAACGATGCTATTCACCTACCTAATTCATATATTGATTATCCAGCTAAAGATAAAAGTAGGATTTTAACTTTTATTAGACACGGTCAGACCGATTCTAACACTCAAGGCGTATGGCAGGGTCATGTTGACAATCCTTTAAATACATATGGTGTTGAAACTGCAAAAGAACTCAAAGGTAAATTTTCAAATTATGATTTATATTTATCTTCATCATTTAAAAGAGCTTTTGAAACTATCTCATTAATAGTTGATGATAAAGATATAATCGCAACTGAACTTTTAGCTGAAATGGACTTAGGTCAGTGGGAAGGTTTAAGCACATCAGAAATAATGGAAAATTATAGAGAAAATTTTATTCAGTCCTTGTTCATTAACTTTAGAGTTAAGTACGGAATAGATGGAGAGTCAATGAATGATGCCGGCATTAGAGTAAGAGATTTACTAAACGATTATGATAAAGCCAAAATGTTAGTTGCTAGTCATGGCGGTACTATTAAAGCTGCAATTACAACTTTTTTAAACTGTCCAGAACTAAAAGCTGCTTCATCATTTACGATTCCGAATAATTTAGGAGTATCTTGTTTGGAGGTCAAGGACAACAAATATTCTTTATGGTCGTATAATGTAGGAAAAATAGGATATGAAAACATTAGTTATAACGAATGATTATTTTCCAAAAAAAGGTGGAATTTCTACTTACATAAAATCTTTTGAAGACCATCTTGAATTTGAAAAAATAATATATGCCCCAAATTGGGCAGAAGGACCTAATGTTGTTAACTCTAAATCAAGGTTTATCTTTGGTAGTAGAACTCATTTAAGAGAAATTAATCAAATAATTAATCAGCACAACATCGAAATAATTTTACACGCATCAAGCAATCCACAGTTCTACTTGGTTAATAAATTAAAAAATTTTGGATTGAAGCAGTATATGATTATTCATGGAGCGGAATTCAATGTGATTGATTCGATTCCAATTGTCAAAAAAATATTTAGAAGATCACTTGAATCCTTAGAAAAAATATTTACTGTTAGCTACTTTACAGGTAGAAAATTACAAGAAATTACTTCAACTGAGATTGTACTTATGGGTGCAGGTGTAGAAAAAAATGAATATCAAAAAGAATTTAATGAAAATGAAAAATTAATTGTAGGAGTAAGTAGTCGATTTGTATCCAGAAAAAAAATTGATTGGGTTATTGATTCTTTAAATGATTTACAAATGGATGGATATGACGTTACATTAAATATTTTCGGTTATGGAAAACTAGAAAAGTATTTAAAAAAACTTTCCGATATTTCATCTCAAGAGGTAAATTTTTACTCAGATGATGATGAAAATGCGTTGGATAGTTTTTACAAAGACTTAGATTTATTTGTCATGCCTGCAAAATCTAGATTTTTTGGAAGAGAATATGAAGGTCTCGGGTTAGTTTATTTAGAAGCTGCAAGCTATGGATTACCAGTTCTTGTTGGAAGTTCTGGAGGGGCTTTCGAAACTATTATTCCTGGAAAAACTGGTTTTATTGTTGGTTCAAGAAACGAAATATATGATGCTATTAAATATTTCTATGAAAACAAGGACATGATTAAAGATTTTGGAAGTAATTCAAAGTTATTTGTCGAAGAAAATTTTTCATGGGAATCTGTAGTTGAAAAATTCAAAATAAACACTAACTAGATTCAGTATCTCCAAACAATTCAAGAACTTCTGAAGGGGAAACAGTTAGAGCTTTTCTTGGACTTTCAAGTGGTTTGTTTTTTTTCTCAAAAAGAATTTTGTTAATAAGATTATCTTTAGTTGCATCCTCAGGCTTCATTCTGAATCTTCCTCTATAAAATACAATCTCTAATGATTTGGCAAGTTCAACTAAATTTTCTTTCGATAATGTCTTTATATCTTTTTCATTAAGTTCAAAATGTTTAGAAATTTTATCAATCATACTTTCTTTGCTTGCACTTTTTGGAAGTTTCAATATTTCACCACCAAGAAAATTAGATATTTTTCTTGATTTTTCATTTTCTATCAACTCTCTTATTTCATCCTTCTTCATTTCCGCTAATTCCGAATTTTCAAATACCGTTCTGTCTCGTTGTTTCATTGCATAACCTCCATAGGGTCCAACTGCTGCAGAATAAGTCCATTCATTTAACGATGTGACATATCTAGGATTTTTAGCTGATAGTGAAAATCTTTTAATACATTCTTCTTCTGTTAATTTATCTGGATCTTCATCTTCAAAAATAGGTCCAATTAAATTTTTATAAACGCATTTTTCTTGCCTTACACCTTTTTCTTTTANTCCATGTTGTATATAAAAACTTCCATTTGGTCCAAGTTTTATAAATATNGATGANGAACATTCAGGGCATTTTGCAACTATTCTCTCTTTTTTTAAGCTTTTCTCTTGTTGGGCTTCAACTTCACTTATATATTCAGCTTCTATTTCTTCTATGGTTATCTCGGGGGGTAATCCAACCTTAAAATCATCATCTCTCAATAAATATGGATATGGTATTTTCCCCTGTATTCTTCCTGTTTTTACGACATACCGTGATTCAAATGGTAATTTTACAGTAGTCAAAGCCAGTGGGTCTTGGACTCCATAATCTTCAACGTGGCTTTTGATTGTCTCATGAGATTTCTCGAGAAATTCAATTTTTGATTCCTCTGGATTTTTACTTTCAAGAATTAAATCTAAATCATCTTCCATAGTTTTTGAGAACTCATAATCAATGTATTGATTGAAATAAGGTTTCATGAAATTATTGATTAAAGCTATAGCTAAAATTCTTGGTTTCAGACTAGATTCAGAATTAATAAATACGGAAGTAATGCTTTCAATAATTGAAACATATGTTGATGGCCTACCTATACCTAATTCCTCCAATTTATTAATAAGTGAAGTTGAAGAATACCTATTGGGAGGATTTGTATATTTTTCTTCGCTCTCTGATTCAATAATTTTTATTTCATCATTTTCTCTCAAGTCTGGAAGCTCTTGAGACTTCTCTGACAAATCTTTAATTAAATCCCTATATCCACCAAATGTCCAAGTTGTCCCTGAGATTCCCAAAATTAAAGGAGAGTAAGTATTTTCTTTCGCTTCTATTTCAATAGTTTTCGTAATTCCTTGAGCATCAGTCATCTGAGATGCGACTGTTGTGTTAAAAATTAAACTGTAAAGCNTGTACTCATCGCTGTCTTCTTTATGTGTTTTCAGTAATTCTTGAGGAGTAGTAAAGCTTTCACCAGAAGGCCTAATTGCTTCATGAGCTGCTTGCGCATTTTTGCTGTCACCATATAGATTTGGAGAATCAGGTAAGTGTTTTTCAGAAAAATTATCCTTAATATACGCTCTTGAGGCTTTAATTGCAACATCTGACAGCCTAATTGAATCAGTTCTCATGTATGTAATTAAACCTTCTTGGTAAAGTCGCTGGGCCACACTCATAGTTTTTCTTGGCTGAAAACCTAAATTACTTCTAGCGGAAGATTGTAAACTTGTTGTTTTAAATGGCTTAGGAGGCTTACCACTCCGTGANGACTCTTTAATGGATGAGATTGATGCAGTTTGATTCTTTAATATGCTNACAATTTCGTNAGCTTCATTTTCATCAAGGTATTTTTTATCCTTACTAGTCTTATTTCCATTTTCATTAAAATCCGAAGATGAAGCCAACCTCTTTCCACTAACTCTTTTAAGATTTGCTGTAAATTCATAATCATTACTTTTACATAATGCCTTGATTTCAAAATATTTTGATTTTACAAATTTTAATCTTTCTTCTTCTCTTTCAACAATTAACCTGATAGCAGGACCCTGGACTCTTCCTGTTGAGATGAATGCTCCTCCAAGATCCCTAACTTTTGGTGAAATTTCATATCCAATCATCCGATCAAGAGTTCTCCTGGCTTCGTAAGATTTAAATTTTCCAATATCAATAGTTTCAGGATTATTGATTGCGTTTGTGACTGCNGCTTCTGTAATTTCATTGAACTTNATTCTCTTNGGTTCACTTTTGAGTTCAAGTGATTCCATCAAATGATATGCAATAGCTTCACCTTCTCTATCATCATCAGTCGCTAGATATACATCTGATGCCTCATCTGCTAGGTCTTTTAGTTCTTTAACAATTGCTTTTCTGTCTTCAGGTATTACATATATATTCTCAAAATTCTTAGGCTTAACAGCACCCCACAAGATCTCCTTATTGGAATAGCTAGCAGGTATAGCTTTAGCATTACGTGGAAGATCCCTTATGTGGCCAACACTTGATTTAACGATATATTCAGAACCTAGAATCTTAGAAATAGTTTTTACTTTTGTTGGCGACTCAACAATAACTAAAGGTTTTGACATGTCCTTATTGATAACACTATTTTTGTCATATGTACAGGATTTAAGAAAAAAAGTATTCTAAACATAAACTAGGATGGGTATAAGGCAATGAAATCAATAAAAATATTTTCAAAATCTCAGTTCTCAGTTCTATGGTGGTCGGGCACTTTGTCAAGCTTTGGAGACTGGGCAACATTATTTGCTTCTGTCGCATTAGCAAGTTATTTAGGATCTGAAGGCGGCAATTCTGAGCTGACAGCTGTTATTCCAATTGTTGCAAGGATAATACCTGCGCTCATGTCATCTTTCGCAGGAATATTGGCTGATAGGTTTAATAAAAAAAATGTGATGATCATATGTGATCTATCAAGAATGGTTATAGTTCTTGGACTTTTTTTTACAACTACCTTAATTCAACTTTTTCTTATAAATTTTTTATCTGAAATTTTTTCCCTTATCAGACAACCTTCAAGAGAATCAGTAGTTCCTGAAGTAGTTGACAATGAATATTTAGTTAAAGCAAATTCTTTGTTTACAGTAGGCACATATGCGTCACTTCCACTAGCTTCATTAGCTTTTGGTGTAATTTCTGATAATTCTTTAATTGAAGGAATTGTTTCTTATGGAAATGGTTGGAATGGGTCTGTAATATTTGTAATTGATTCGGTCACTTTTTTAATTTCATCATTTTTACTTTTGTATCTCAAAACAGATTCTCCAAATAAAAATATAGAAAAGCAATCGAATGTTCTTGGTGATCTTAAGGAAGGCTTAAATTATTTTCTTTCTGTTCAAGAACTCAGAACAGTGACAACATCGATATCGTTAAGTCTTGTTGGGGCAGGAGCTCTTTTTGTTTTAGGAAACACGTACTTGACAGAGTCACTTAAGTTTACCCAAAGCTCTTTTGGTTTTATGATTGCTTCGTTTGGGTTTGGGATTATTTTTACAATGGTAATTTTAAGTTACTTTGTAACCTCGTTCAGTAGAATTCCATTTTTTATTGGTATAAGCATGGTAATAACTGGCCTCTCACTTTTATTTGCATTTAACTCATCAGAATTTTCAACAATCTTATTTTTTATTTTTATTTCAGGAATAGGATCAGGATCTGTTTACTTGTTAACCATAAGTTATCTTCAAAGCACAACAGATAAAAATTTAAGAGGAAGAGTATTTGGTAATTTTTATACAATTGGTAGACTGTCAATCCTACTTTCACTATTTATTTCTGGATTTGCCGCAAATTTTATAAATCAATATTTTGAGTTTGATGGAGTACTTTTTGTTTTAAGAATAAGCTCTGGGTTTATNTTGCTTTCNGGTTTAATTACTTTTGTTAAAGGGTACAGAACGATAATTAAAGATTTTGGATTTGAAAATTCCAATTTTAACAAGTTAAGATTAAACCTTGATACTGATGAAGATGAACCATTATGAATTGTGACTATGTAGCTTTTGAAGGGATTGATGGATCTGGAAAGTCAAGCATCATTGAACAGCTTTCAAAAATTTTAGATGAGAACAAAACAGAAAATAAGATTGTCAGAGAACCAGGCGGAACTAAAGTCGGTGAAGGTATTAGGGAGTTATTATTAAGCCATGACTACAAAGTTGACCCNCTNACAGAAGCCTTATTATTTTGTGCNCAAAGATCTCAATTAGTAAACGAGCTTATAAAACCATCAATTCAAAATGAAATAAAAATTTTGTCAGATAGAAGTGCATATTCCTCTGTTGCTTACCAGGGTGTTGGAAGAGAATTAGGCTATGAAAAAATCTATCAGTTAAACGATATTGCTATTGGAGGTTTCTGGCCAGAAAAAGTTGTTTTACTTGATATTGATCCATTAGTTTCTTTAGATCGTCAAAAAGTTGCAGACAGAATTGGTAGTGACAAAATAGAGTTTTTTCAAAATATAAGAGAAGGATATTTGAGGCTTTCAGAAGAATTTTCGGAAAGCTTCTTAGTATTAGACGCTGAAAAAAATTTAGAAGAAAATTTGATGAAGATATGTAACTGGTTAGGAATTGACAAAGCTTAATAAATCACTTGAAAAAGAACTAGATGGCGTATTCCATGCCTATCTTCTGTTTTCAAACTCGTCAAGAGAACTTATCAAACAAGCAAAAAAATTTGCAGGCCTTATTGCGTTTAACGATGAATCTATAGATGCCCATCCAGATATAAAAATAGTTGAATCTGACAATCTTCGTACATTAGGTGTTGAAGATATTAGGACAGTTATAACACAAGATAATCTTTCTCCAATTGAGGGAAGATATAAGGTCGTCATATTTCCACCACTAAAATCTTTGACTGAGGAAGCATCAAATGCACTATTAAAGACTATAGAAGAGCCATCAAAAACAAGTGTATTTTTGATACTGTCTACTGGGAATTTTTGGTCTCACAGTAGAGATGATTCAAACAATATGATTCTCTCAACTATAAAAAGTAGATGTAGAACTATTTTTGTTGATACTGATAAAGATATAAAGTTTAATTATTCAGATGAAGACTTTATTGATTTTTTAGATTTTGAAATAGTTGATGGAAATCAGTCTTTTAAAAAAATTTTAGATATTTTAACTATCCAAAAAAAAGAGTTAAGTAATTTGATCCACTCATTTGCTCTAGTAAACGAATGTAAGAAAGTCATTGATAATCTTGATGATGCATCTTTAACTCTTAATTCACTTATTGTTAGTTGTCTTGAGTATTTAACCAACTCAATAATCATTCAACAGAGCATATCAAGAGAGATGTACGAATTTGCGGTCAAAGTTGAAATAGCTATGGCAGACATAAGTTCTGGTATGAGGCCGCAAGTAGTCTTAAGCAACTTGTCACTAGAGGTTTAATAATATGAACAAATTGACCCTTTTAGGTACAGGTTGTCCAAGTCCAAGTCATTTAAGATATGGACCAAGTAGTTTAGTGTCCTATGAAGGAACAAATTATTTAATTGATGCTGGTTCGGGAGTCACTCAAAGGCTTAGTGAAGCAGGAATAAAGCCAGGAGAAATAGACTATTTTTTTATTACCCATTTACACTCAGATCATATTGTTGACTTATATCAATTATTCATATCTGGGTGGCACACTGGGCGAGAAACTAAATTTAAAGTATTTGGCCCNAAAGGTCTAAAAAGCCATTTCGATAAAATCTTTGAAGCTTATAAAGAAGAATTAGATTTACGAAAAGAATGGGAGAAAAGACCTAACGTAGAGGGATTAGCATATGAAATTACCGAAATTAATAATGAATTAAAAATCGAGCTTGATAACGCAACCATAGAAAGTGTAAAAGTGGACCACCACCCTGTTGATCCTGCATTTGGGTATAAATTTATTCTTGGACCAAAAAATATAATTTTTTCTGGAGATACTCGATACTGTGAGGTTCTAGAAAAATCTTCAAAAGATGCCGATATTTTAGTACATGAAGTGTTTGTGGGTTTGGATTATGATCCAGTACGAATGTCATCGGACACGATTGAAAATATAAGTGATTATCATACAACCCCAGAAGAAATTGGGGTATTAGCCAGTAATGCAAGTGTTAAAAAATTAGTTTTAAACCATTTTGTACCTCCTGTTTTTGATGAAGATGTCTTAGTAGAGAGAATTGCTAAACATTTTGATGGAGAAATTGTAGTTGGTAAAGATTTGATGCAGTTTGATATCTAATAGAAATATGCTTTTTTCTTTTTAAACTTTAATTTTAAATTGTAAAATATTTACATGACAGTTCCAGTAATTCCAAGCCTACCTATAATTGGTCATTCTTTACCTTTTCAACGTAATGCGCTTAAATTTACTTCTGAAATGCAAGAAAAATATGGAGATGTATTTCAGATTTCATTGTTAAATGAAAAGTTTATTGCACTTTTAACCCCAGAGGCTACAAAAGATATTTTTTTAGATAAAGACGATCTATTTTCTTCCAAGGAAGGTTGGGCTGTATCACTAGGACCAACTTTTGAAAATGGGTTAATGTTAAGAGATTTTGATGATCACAAATATCATAGAACTTTACTGCAAGATTCTTTTCGACACGATGCAATTCATGGATATTTAGAAATCATTCAACCAATTATTAATCAATGGGTAGAAAACTTAAAGAAAGCTGGGAGCTTTAATTTGTATCAATCTGTTAAACAGCTCATGTTTGATATTTCTCTAAGTCTTTTTTTTCTTGATGTAAAACAAGACGAATCTGAAAAGTTNAACAAACTTTTTATGGATTCAATTGCNTCTGCAACTTCTGCAATAAGGTGGCCACTGCCATTTACCAAAATGAAAAAAGGACTCAAAGCACGTGAGTTTTTGCTTGATTATTTTGAATCAAAAGCAGGACTTATTAATGATGACAGTAAAAAGACTTTATTTGCTGAATTAGTAAATACAAATAAAGGGGATGCGGGATTAACAAATTTTGAGATAGCTGAACACATGATTTTTTTACTGTTGGCAGCTCATGACACTACAACTATCACTCTTACAAATTCAATTTATAGTTTGTCTCAAAATGTAGATTTCAGGAATGACTTAATTAAAGAAGCAAATGAAGTTAATCATTCTGACATCTCCTCATTGAAGAATGGATTAGTAGGGGAATCAATATTTAAAGAAGCTATGAGATATTATCCACCTGTGCCATTTTCAATCAGATATGTTGTAAGGGATACCGAAATTCAGAGTTACCCACTTAAAGCAGGCACTTATGTGACGATAAGTCCATTACTTTTACATCACGATGATAGGTACTGGGACAATCCAGATGCTTTTGATCCATATAGATTTATTGATCCAAACTATCATAACAAAGCTTATTTTCCATTTGCTGGAGGGGCTCATACATGTTTAGGTAAGTTCTTTGCAAGCTATATTTACAAAAATGTAATCTACAAATTTGTTCAAAATATTGACAATTTTGAGATAGATGAATCCCTTGAAATAAGGCCAACCCCGATACCACATCCAGTTAAAGATGTGCTTGTTTCAGCCTAAGATTCAATAAAATGCCAAAGATGTAAGCACGCAATAGTTTTATAAGGGTCCCACTTTTTTGCATATTTATCATATTTTTCAAAATCGCTAGTTTTTTTGACCATTTTAAGTTCTTCCATTGCGACCCTAATAGCAGCATCTCCGCTAGAAAAAATATTTTTGTTTCTAACACAAAACATCTCAAACATCTCAATACTCCATTTACCGATTCCAAAAATTTTAATTAGATTATCGTATCGTTCTTCCTCGGACAGCCTATAGAGATTTTTAGAATTTGGATTTTGACTAAAGAACAACACTAACGATTTAATAGACTTAGCCTTGTTTTTACTTAATCCGAGGCTTTTTATTTGACTGACAGTAAGGTTTTTGAAACTTAAAATTTTAAAACTTTCTTCATTGAGTTGCTTCAACATTTTTTCTTTGATGCCTTTGGCAGCTTTTGTGGAAATGAACTGTGAAATAACAATATTTACTAATTCATTAAACGGGTCTATTTTTTTGATTGAAAATTGTAAATGACCGTTATTTTCAATAACTTTTCCTAATTTTGGATCACTTTCTATCAAACTTTTTTCAGCTTTTGANAAATTTTTATTCATTCAATATTTAACTTATTTAGATTTTTTAAATTGTAAAATAAAAAAACACTTACAGCAATTCCTACAAAAGATAAGCCTTTAAATCCAATTAGCAAGTAGCTTAAGCCTAAAGATGTATGAGCTACAAAACTTCCTAAGAAAACAAAAGAGTCACTTTTTATGTTTAGAGGAGTTCTGTACTTGATTGAAAATTTTGAAATAGCTGCACTAATTGCAACATAATTAAAATTCCATCCAAGTCCTAATAGGTATAAACCTATTTTTAATGCAGTAGGTCCAGAATTAATTAAAGTAATTAAGCAACTTATAAATAAAATTACTGTTCCTACATATGTAAATTTCTTGTATCCATATTTATCTACATAATTTCCGAGAATGGGTGAAAATAGAAACATCCCTAAAGTGTGATAGCTAATAATAATTCCAACTAGCTGAACGGTTTCACCTATATCTTGTATATGCAATGGTGTAGCAGACATTATTACAACCATTGTGAAATGATTTAAAACTAAGAGAAGCGATAATAAGTTACCATTTTTTCTTTCAGAACTTTGATCACTTGATTCACTTTCTAAATCACTTGGGCTCCTTAAAATACTTTTTTTTGAAGTAAATGTGAACAGAGAGGCCGCTGCAAATAGCATTCCAACGAACGCAATTACATAACCAACGATTAGGTCAGAGTTAAATATATTTTCAAAAAAATTTGAATAGCTTCCAACCATACGTGGTCCAAATACAGAACCAAAAACTGAAAACCAAACTGCTAGAGACAATGCAGTAGCTTTAAATTTCGTACCTGCCACAAATGAAGCTGCGTACCTGGTTTGAAGTGTTGCTGATTGTCCAATTCCTAAGATGAAAGCTCCAAGCAAGAGAAGCAAAAAAGAGTCAATTATAAGACTATAAAACATAATTGCTCCCCCAAAGGCACCTATTAAAAAGGTAAAAGCCAGTGCATTAAGTTGAGAATTAGTTTTTGATATTAAATATATCATTCTTGTCCCAAGGACTGCACCACCCACTCCGACAGCATTTGGAAAGCCGACAAAAAGTGGATTGCTAGATACCTCTCTTGCCGCCAGCACAGTAACGGTTATTGAAGCTATAAAACCTATCGAAGAAAAAGCTACTGATAAAAGAAGGCTTGATATTTTTTTTATCTCGCTGAACATATAAGAAGGTTACCTAATTTAGTAATTTAATCTTTTACATATGTCCTTTGAAAAAAAAATTTCTTTTATTACCATTAGGTTTGCATATAGAGAGGAAATCCTCAGCAACCTAGAATACCAACTAAGGTGCTTTTTGATGTGGTTTTACAACAAAAAATGGTATTTCCAAAACTTTTGCAAAAAATTTAATTGGAGGAAAAGTGACTAAATTTGTAACAGCTGAAACAGTTTCACCCGGCCATCCAGATAAAATTGCAGATTTAATCTCAGATTATGTCTTGACTAAGGCATTAGAAAATAACAGTTCATCAAGAGTTGCAGTAGAGACTTTTCTTACTGGTACAAAAAAAGGCGGTTTAGTTCTCGTTGGAGGAGAAATAAGTGAAATTGCCAATATTACAACAGAAGATGTAATCAACATTGTTAATGAAGCTTTAAATAAAACAATAAAAACGAGTTTCGAAGATTTTGATCTACAAAATTTATCTATTTTTAATGAGCTAACGCCACAGTCCGAGGAAATCCGCGCAGCAGTTGAAGACGATGAAGATCAAGGTGCTGGAGATCAGGGAATCATGGTAGGATTTGCCACAAATAAGACAGAATCATTTATGCCACCAACATTTGATAAATCAAGAAATATACAAAAAGACTTATGGGACCTTCAAAACTCAAATGAGTTGCTAGATCTTGATTCAAAAGTACAAGTTACAAGTGGAGGAGAGAAAACAAAAGTTGTTGTCTCAACTCAGCACCACAAAGATATCGACATGGAAGCTCTTCATAATGAAGTTTCTGAAATTGTTTCTAAACATGTTTCAGGAGAGTATGAATTAGATTTAAATCCGTCTGGCTCATTTGTCAAAGGAGGACCAGCTGGGGATACAGGTTTGACAGGAAGAAAAATAGTTGTTGACGCATACGGTCCTTCAGTACCTGTTGGTGGTGGAGCGTTTTCAGGCAAAGATCCTAGCAAAGTAGATAGATCTGCAGCTTATGCTGCTAGGCATTTAGCTAAAAATATTGTAGCCCATGAACTTGCAGAGGAATGCCTTGTGAGAGTTTCTTATGCAATTGGAAAAGCTGAACCTTATGAATTGACTATTGAAACTTTCGATACTCTTAAAGTTGATGAAAAGAAACTTAATGATTTTGTAAGAGCTTTTGATATGAAACCCGGTGCGATTATTGAAAGACTAAATTTAACAAGCGTTAATTATAAAACTGATACACTTTTTTCTCATTTTGGACATTCAAATAGAAACTGGGAAAAAATAGAAAATATTTAGTTAAATCAAAATACTTTGATATAATTTTCATAAGCATATAGAGAAGGTTAAGACCTCGGCAACCTGGAAGACTATCCAAGGTGCCTGAAGATGTGGCAGAAATGCAACTAAATAGTCAAAGTCCTTCTCCAAATTAAAGGAGAAATATATGAAGTTTAATTCAAAACTAATACATGCAGGTTGGGATTCTGATGAAAATTCTGAAGGATCAATAACAGTTCCTATTTACAGAACAACAGCTTATCAATTTAACAATACCGAACACGCTGCAAACCTATTTGGCTTAAAAGAGTTTGGCAATATTTATTCCAGATTAGGCAACCCAACAGTTGGAGCATTGGAAGCCAGATTAACAGCCCTTGAAGAAGGTGCTATGTGTGTAGCATTATCTTCAGGAACCTCTGCTGTTATGTACTCGCTAATCAACATCATGAGTCAGGGGGACAACTTTGTTACTGCTAATCAACTTTACGGTGGAACCTATACAATGTTTGATAATATCTTGCCAGAATATGGTATCAATTCTAAAAAAGTCGACATTACTGATTTAGAAGCTGTTGAAGCAGCAATTGATGAAAAGACTCGAGCAATTTATTGTGAAACAATAACCAATCCAGGATTAGTTGTTGCTGACATATCTGCTTTAGCAGATATCGCACATTCAAAGGGAATTCCTTTAATTGTTGACGCTACCTTCACAACATCAGCCATACTAAAACCCTTTGAATATGGTGCGGACATCGTTGTCTACTCATTAACTAAATGGATGTCTGGTCATGGAAGAGTTATTGCAGGTGCAGTGATTGAAAAAGGTGGCTTTGATTGGGGCAATGGTAATTTCCCACTTTATGATAAACCCGATACCAGCTATGGAGGTATGAGATGGGGCCATGACCTTGGTGATTTAGGAAATGTTGCATACTCACTCAGATTGAGAACAGTTCCTTTGAGAAATCTTGGTGCAAATATGTCTCCAGATACTGCTTTTGAAGTTATGAGTGGCCTTGAAACACTAGCTCTAAGAATGGAGCGTCATTGTGAAAATGCAATTAAAGCTGCGGAATATTTGACTGAACACGAGCTTGTTGAGTGGGTTAGGTTTCCTGGACTCAAAGATGATCCAGCATATGATCTGTCAGAAAAGTATTTAAAAGGTACTGGTGGAACAATGGTGGTCTTTGGGATTAAAGGCGGAAAAGATGCTGGACAAAAATTTATAGACAATTTAAAAATGTTCAGACATGTTGCTAATGTTGGAGACACTAGATCTTTAGCTATTCACCCAGCAACAACTACACATTCCCAATTAGATGAAGACCAACTTATTGCAGCAGGATCACCACCTGAACTAATAAGACTTTCAATAGGTATTGAAGATATTGACGATATCATTGAGGATCTTTCACAAGCACTTGAAAGTACAAAATAGCTTTAATAAGTTTTTCATTCCACAATTTACACTTGAAACGGGTGAGATACTTAAAGAGGTTGAAATTGCCTACTCAACATATGGAGAATTATCAAAAGATGGAAAAAATGGTGTCTTAATCTTCCATGCTTTAACTGGAAGCCAATTATTGTCGGGCAACTTTTCTAGTGAAGATTTTCCAGAAATTCCTTGGAATGAAGAACTAGAAACAGGTTGGTGGGACGAATTCGTTGGACCAAATAAAATAATTGATACCAACAAATACTTTGTTGTTTGTGCCAATTACTTGGGTGGGTGTTACGGCTCTACTGGTCCCAACTCTAAAAATTCCACCACAGGAGATACTTATGGATATGATTTTCCACATATTTCTTTTAAAGATATTGAAGAATCGCAAAAATTACTCCTAGACCATATTGGAGTCACCCATTTAGAGGCTGTAATTGGACCTTCTATTGGAGGGTTAATGGCTCTTGAGTTTTGTACTTTATATCCTGACTTTGTAAACAAGTTTATATCAATATCAAGTGGATATAAGCTATCTACTTTGCAGCTTTTACATAATCTTGAGCAAGGATATATATTAGATCTAAGTAAGGATTCAAGAAATCGTCAGAATGAATATCTATCTCTTGCAAGAATGATTGCTCATAAAACATATATTTCCTTGGAGTTGCTTTCTACAAGAGCTAAAAATAAAAGCTTATATAGTGAAGATACAATTGAGGGGTTTTTAGCTACTTCACAGGAATCTTATATGATGCATCAAGGCGAAAAATTCATTGAGAGGTTTACTCCAGAATCATATAACTCAATAATTAAAGGCTGGCAAAATTTTAATTTAGAAACAGAAAGCATATATAACCTAAGAGATATTAAAACCCTTGTAATTTCTGTTGATTCAGATGTCTGTTTCTATCCTGAAGAGCAAAAAGAATTTGTTGAAATTTTAAGAGAATATAAAATAGACACTGAATATAAAATCATCGAATCTACTAAAGGCCATGATTGTTTTCTTCTAGAGCCACAATTGTTTAAAAAAATAATTAAAAACTTCTTATAAACCTCGCGAAAAATAGATTAGTAAATATCTTGCNTAAGAATAAAAACTAACGTATATTTATAGAACACTATCGGAAAAGAAATCGAAAGATAGAAAAGAAGATAGAACAGAAAATCCCGAAGGGTCGCAAGATCAATCGGGATTTTTGCTTT
>FUFK010038129.1_pt1 | contig 50570 bp, 42 predicted proteins | sample 1021851 | NCBI WGS metagenome assembly FUFK01 (sample SAMEA51879418, study PRJEB19060) | metagenome | reverse complement strand
GCGGCCAGGGATGGCTTGAGCGGTCCCGGAAGGCACCACCATTGCACCGCGTCTCCAATACGGAGCACCGGACATCGGAACAGCAACCTCTCTGGGATCCTGCCGGGTGCGCGGGCGGGGCCCGCTCCCACAAAACTCCAGCTTCGTAGCAAGATCTGGTCGTTACTCGGGCCGGTGGCGGTCGTTGTCGCTGGTGCCGGCTTCGAGGAGGGATTCCAGCTCCTCGCGGCCGCGGGCGGAGAGCTCGATGAGTTTGTCGAGCTTGTCGCGGTGGGCGAACTGCTCGCGCAGCAGGCGCTCGTCCACGTCCCGGAAGGTGCGCACCAGGTCGATGGCGGTGGTTTCCGGCATGCCGAGCTGGGCCAGGGTGGTCTGGGCGGCGCGCAGGCTGGAGTCCAGGGTCTCGCGGATGACGTGCTCGACGCCTTCGGCCATCAGTGAATAGGCGTGGTAGCGGTCGCGGGCGCGCACGATCAGGGTGATGTGGGGGAAGTGCTCGCGGATCAGGCGCACGGCGCGCAGCGACGCCTGCACGTCGTCGATCGCCAGCACCATGATGCGGGCGTGCTGCAGCCCGGCGGTGTGCAGCAGGTCGAGCCGGGTGACGTCGCCGAAGTAGACCTCGTTGCCGAACCGGCGCACGGTGTCGATGTGGTCCGGGTTGGAGTCCAGCGCGGTGAACGGAATGCGGCGGCTGACCAGAATCCGGCCGATGATCTGCCCGAAGCGGCCGAAGCCGGCCACGATCACCGCCGGCTGGCCGTGCGGCGCCGGCTCGTCCTCGGTGCTGCGGTGGCCGGTCTTGGGCGCCGGCCAGAGCCGCTGGACCAGCTTCAGCAGCAGCGGCGTGGCGGCCATGGAGAGGGCCACCACCAGGTTGAGCCGGGCGATCATCTCCGTCGGCAGCAGGTTGAGGGCCCCGGCCTGGGTGAACAGCACGAAGGCGAATTCGCCGCCCTGACTGAGCAACAGCCCGAACCGCAGGGCGTCGCGGCCGCCCACCTTCAACGTCCGGGCAATGCCGAACAACACCAGGGTTTTGATCCCCAGCAGGGCCGCGCCCATGGCCAGGATCGACCCCGGTGACGCCGCCAGCAGGCGCAGGTCCATGGTCATGCCGATGGCGATAAAGAACAGCCCCAGCAGCATGCCCTTGAACGGCTGGATGTCGGTGTCCAGCTGCTCCCGGTAGGGGGAGTTGGCGAGCAGCATGCCGGCCACGAAGGCGCCCAGGCCCATGGAGAGATGCAGGGTTTCCATCAGCTCGGCGGCGCCGAGGACCAGCAGCAGGGCGGTGGCGGTCATCAGTTCCCGGTTATGCAGCCGCGCCAGCCAGCCCAGCCAGGGGTTGAGCAGATAGCGGCCGGCCAGCCACATCAGAGCCAGCACCAGCACGCCCACCAGCAGGTTGGGCTGGGCGTCGCCGGCGCCACCGCCGGCCAGAACCGGCAGCAGTAGCAGTAGCGGAATCACCGCCAGGTCCTGGAACAGCAAAATCGAGAAGGCGTTGCGGCCCTGGGGCGTACCCAGCTGGTTGGTCTCCACCAGCATCTGTACCGCGAAGGCGGTGGACGACAGCGCCAGGGTGGCGCCGATGGCCAGGGCGGCCGGGCCGGGCTGGCCCAGGGCGAAGAAGAAGCCGGTGAGCAGGGCGGCGCTGAACAGCATCTGGCTGGCGCCCAACCCGAGCAGCCGCCGGCGCTGCGCCCAGAGCTGCTCCGGGGCCAGCTCCAGGCCGACCAGGAACAGCATCAGCACCACGCCCAGTTCGGCGAAATGCAGCACCGCCTCGGCGCCGGGAATCAGCCCCAGGCCCAGGGGCCCGATGGCGATGCCGGCGGCCAGATAGCCGAGAATGCTGCCCAGCCCGAGACGCTGGAACAGCGGCAGCAGGAGCACCGCGGCCGCCAGCAACACCAGCGCCTGATTGAAGTAACCACCCATTGTCGATCCCCCTCGGCGGGGCGGCGCCTGCCGCCCGCGGTCTTAATCCCAGTTCAGCGGCATGGGCGAGGAGCCCGGGCTCTCCGGCTGTCCGGCGGGCCGTTCCGCCGCTTCGCCGGCGCTCTGATTCCTGCCGGGGGGCGCGCACGCGGTCGCCGGGGCGCGGTTCGCCGTCGCCCTGGGTGATGCGCGCCACCGCGTAATCCGGGCGCACTTCGGTGACCTCCAGGCTGGCCAGGGCGTCGCTTTCCATACGAATGGTGAGCCCGGTCTGCGGGTCCTCCAGGGACTCCACCGGCCGGTACACATTGAGGATGGTGTCCGCTTCCAGACGGCCCTGACCGTGGCTCAGGTAGACCCGGTCGCCGTCGCTCTTGAGCACCTGCACCGGGTACAGGGTGTCGGAGGCCGCCGCCGCCAGGGCCCGGGCAATGCGCGGGTACACCAGGTCGGCGAGCCGCTCCGGATGGTTGCGGTGGTCGAGCTTCTGCTGACGGGCCAGCTGCCGCACGCTGGCTTCCGACTGCTGCCAGTCGTAAAGGCCGGCCTCCAGCACTTCGCCGCCGGCGGCGTCGATCAGCCGGTAGCGCAGGCGCACATAGGGTTCGTACCCCTGGAAGCGGGCACCGTAGAAGGTGCGCTCGTCGTCGCCGATGTCGAACGCCTCGATGTGACCCACCAGCAGCAGGTCGGCGCCTTTGGTCTTGCCCAGGCGCAGCAGTTCCCGGGGCTCGCCGGCGCCGTCGCGCAGCAGCGCCTGCTCGGCCTCGCGCAGACCCAGGTTGGCGCGGTCGAGCACGCGGAAACGGCCGGACTGGGCGAAGGCGTCGATCAGGTTGGCGTGCAACTGGCGGCGCACCTCCGCCGCCGGCAGGGTGGTTTCACCCAGGGTGTATTCATCGGCGTCGCTGGTGAACGGCGCCACCACGATGGCCGGCAGATGGGAGCGGTCCGGGCCCGGCGCCTGCTGGAGCAGCAGCACCGCTTTCACGTCCGCGCGCCACAGGGCGTTGTCTTCCTGGGTGACGGCGGTCACCTCGTAGCTGTCCAGGCTGCCCAGCGTGGGCAGGCGCGGCTCCGCCACCGAGGTGCGGCTGCCGGTCCAGGTGGTGACGTCACCCTGGCGCTGGATCACCCATTCGCTGACCTGGCGGCGGAAATCCGGGTTCACCGACAGCGTCACGCCGCCGGCCTGGCGCACCGCCGCCACCAGCGCATTGGTGACCGCCTGTTCCGGGTTGTCGCCGTAGCCGCGGGCGCTGACCTCGCGGGTCTGCGCCGCCGAGGCGGTGCCGGCGGCCAGCGCCGCCATCAGCACGAGCAAACAAAAACGCTTGAACATGGTGCCTCTCCCTGGTGCCAGGGTGTTCAGAAGCCGAACAGGCTGCGTTTGCGGGTCTTGCGGATTTCCTTCTCGCCGGACCACTCGATAATGCCGCTCTGGATGTTCAGCAGTTTCAGGGTGAACTTGTAGTAGACGTCCTTGGTGCTGTCGTCGCGCTTCACGATCGACGACAGGTTGCCGTAGAGCATGAACTCCGCGCCGATCTGGCGACCCATCTGCGCGGCGCTGGCCTGGTCCACCATGCCGGAGTCCTGCTGGTACTCGAGTTGTTCGCGCACCCGGTCGACCACGGACATATCCACGAAGCGGAACTTGCCGGAGTTGATCAGCTTGGACTGGATGGTGTCGGTAACGGACTCGGTGTCGATGTGCTCGCTGGTCTTGTTCTTGATGCGGTCGACGAACAGTACCGGACGGCGGTCACGGGTCATTTCCACGATCGGCGGGAACACCATCATGTCGTCCACCATCTTGGTGGCGATCATCTGCAGATCGGTGGAGCCGAAATCGGCGGTGACCGTTTCACGGGCCTGGGCGTCGCCGTAATCCACCCGGGACGCACAGCCGGAAAGCACCAGCGCCATAGCCAGGGCGAGCAGTGAAAATACGCGAACCATGTGTTTCTCCTTAAGGAACCTGAATGGCGTCCGGGGCGTTATTCGCGCACCCAGATTTCATAACGGACGGCGCTGGGGTTGGGGGCCACCGCCTGGACATTGTTCTGGCTGCGACCGGCCATCACCAGTTGCCGCCAGGGTTGGGATTCCGGAGCCACTTCGAACCCGTCCCGATCGAACCATTTGATCTTGTATTGGAAATCCAGTTCAAATTTCCAGCCGTTTTCCAAAGTCGCCTGCACGTACAGCAGGTCGCCGACTTTTTTGTCCTGCAGCGCTTCCACCGAAAGGCGGTTGGCCAGGGTGCTGTTGTTGGAATACAGGCGCGGTTCGCCGTCGTCGCCGGGACGGGCCATATTATTGGCGGAACAGCCCGCCAGGACCACCGCCAGCACGACGGCGGCCAGAGCGGTAAACGGAGCTTTCATAATGGGCCCTCCTGAACGGGTAGCACGCGGGTTATAAGGCGGCCGGGGGTGGCCACCACGTGAATCACGGTCACGCCCTGTTCCACCACGGGAACCGTCAAACTAGCACCGCCACCGGGTGTGCTCAACTCAAGGCGGTGCTCGCCGGGCGGCAGCATCAGGCGGGTGGCCTGGGCGTAGGCGGGCAGGCTCAACCAGCTGCGCAGGTCGGCCTGTTCGCTGACCACATTGAAGATCTGCGTGAGGATGGCGCCCACCGGACCGAAATCGTCGTTGGCTTTCTTCTGCAGATTGTACTTGGTGGTGGCGCGCAGCGTCTGCCGCACCAGCATGCCGGGCAGTTGTTCGCGCAAATGGCGCGCGGCCAGCCCGCCCACGTCGGTGAGCACTTCGGTGCGCGCCGTGGTGTCGCCGGCGGCCACGGTGAGCGGCGCCGGGCGCGGCTTGTCGGCGGCGCTGTAGGTCGGGAAGGCCACCGCGAAGAGGCCGTGCGGCGTGGGGATCGGCAGGCTCAGCTCACGGCGGGCGGGCACCAGGCCCTGCTCGTAGACCACCGCCACCAGACCCTTGTCGCGTTCCACCCGGCCGTCCTGGGCCCGGGACAGGCGCGCCACGTCCTCCTGGAGCATGGCGGAATCCGGGTGGATCTCCAGGGCTTTCTTGTAGTCCACCAGGGCGTCGTTGTATTCGCCGTGGGCCTCCCAGAACAGGGCCGAGAGATAGAAGGTCCAGGCGTTCTGGAAGCTCGCCTTGACCTCGCCGGCGGCGGCGTCCAGGCCGGCGAAGTGGCTGTCGAAGTCGCCCGGCTGCACGCCCTCTTCCCGCGCCGCCTCCTGGGCGTCGGCGATCTCGTCGTCGCGCCGGTTGGCGGCCACCCGCTGCTCGTTGGCGGCGGCGCGCAGTTCCACGGCGGTGGCGGTGACGTCGTTCCGGCGCCAGTAGTTCAGGGCCTGGTAGGCGTGCGCGAAAATGCGTTCGTAATCCGGGGCCACATAGGGGCGGGCGTTGTCGTTGACCAGCAGGGCGCCGGTATTGCTCACCAGGCCGGAGGCGCGCAGCCGGGCGGCGGCGTCCGTTTCGTCGTAGTGCTCGAAGGCGCGGCGAAAGGCGTGTTCGCTGTCGTCGATGGCGCCGCCCAGCTGGCGCACCCGCCCCAGCTCCTGCAGGTAGAGCACGCCGTCACGGCTGTCGACGCCTTTTTTCAGCAGCGGTTCGGGCTCAACCGTCGCCATGTCGGCGGTCCAGGCGCGCGCCTGGGACGGGTAGGGCTGGAACAGGGAGCGGGTGGCGCAGCCGCTCAAAAGCACCATGGCCAGCAACAGCGCGACGCCGTTTCTGACCAGCACGTATCCTGGCGGGCTTGTTCTCATAGACCGCGGCGCCATAAAAAAACCGGAGCGGGCAAGGTAGCCCGGCTCCGGCTTATTGTCGAGACGGGACGTCTCCGCGGCGCCTTAGAACAACACGCGGGTGCGGATGGTGCCTTCGATGGTGCGCAGCTTTTCCAGGGCCAGTTGGCTGTAGCCCTTGTTCACGTCGATCACCACGTAGCCGATCTCTTCATTGGTCTGCAGGTACTGGCCGCAGATGTTGATGTCGTTCTCGGAGAAGATGGTGTTGATCTGGGTGAGGATGCCCGGAATGTTGCGGTGGATATGCAGCAGGCGGTGCATGTCCGGGTGCGAGGGCAGGGCCACCTCCGGGAAGTTCACCGCGCTCAGGGTGGAGCCGTTGTCGGAGTAGCGGATCAGCTTCTCGGACACTTCGGTGCCGATGTTTTCCTGGGCTTCGTGGGTGGAGCCGCCGATGTGCGGCGTCAGGATCACGTTGTCGAACTCACGCAGCGGGCTGATGAACTCGTCGTCGTTGCCCTTGGGCTCTTCCGGGAACACGTCGATGGCGGCGCCCAGCAGGTGCTTGTCGCGCAGCGCGGCGGCCAGCGCCTCGATATCCACCACCTTGCCCCGGGCGTAGTTGATCAGATAGCTCTTGGGCTTCATGGCGCGAATCTGCTCTTCGCGGATCATCCAGCGGGTGGCGGCGGTGTCGGGCACGTGCAGGCTGACCACGTCGGCCAGGCCGAGCAGGTCGTTGAGGCTGCCCACCTGTTCCGCGTTGCCCATCGGCAGCTTGGAGACCACGTCGTAGAAGTACACCTTCATGCCCATGGATTCCGCCAGCACCGATACCTGAGCGCCGATGTTGCCGTAGCCGACGATACCCAGCTTCTTGCCGCGGATCTCGTAGCTGTCCTTGGCGGATTTCAGCCAGCCGCCACGGTGGGCCACCGCGTTCTTTTCCGGGATGCCGCGCATCAGGTTGACGGTGTGAGCGATCACCAACTCCGCCACCGACCGGGTGTTGGAGTAGGGCGCGTTGAACACCGGAATGCCGCGCTTGAGGGCAGCCTTCAAATCCACCTGGTTGGTGCCGATACAGAAACAGCCCACGCCGATCAACTTTTCGGCGGCCTGGAAGACCTCCTCGGTGAGCTGGGTGCGCGAGCGGATGCCGACAAAATGGGCGTCCTTGATGGCGTCCTTGAGGTCGTCGCCGGTGAGCGCGGTGGGCAGAAGCTCCACGTTGCTGTAGCCGTGCGCCTTCAGATTATCCACCGAGTTCTGGTGGACGCCCTCGAGCAGGAGGATGCGGATCTTGTCCTTCTCAAGAGAAGTGTTGGCCATGGGTGGTCTCTGTAGCGGGTTAAATGGGCGCGTATGGTATCATAGCCCGCCCCGGATGAGACCCATTCCGGACCCCCTATGCACATGTTGAATGCTCAAGTTGACTTGAAGACCTTTGGAGTTGCCGATGACCTCCCTCGCCCACGCCGCCCTGGACCAGCTCAGCGCGCTTCTTGGCAAGCGCTGCCTCACCGATCCGGACAGCGCCCAGCGCTACGGGGTGGACTGGACCAAGGTCTGGGCGCCGGCGCCGAGTGCCGTGGTGCTGCCGGAATCCATCGAGGAAGTGCAGCAGATCGTGGAGATCGCCAATGAGCACGGCCTGCACCTGGTGCCCTCCGGGGGCCGCACCGGCCTGTCCGCTGGGGCCGTGGCCGCCAACGGCGAGCTGGTGGTGGCGTTCGACCGGATGAACCGGGTGCTCGACTTCAACGAGTACGACCGGTCGGTCACGGTGCAGCCGGGGGTGGTCACCCAGCAGCTGCAGGAGTTCGCCGAGAGCAAGGAGCTGTTCTACCCGGTGGACTTCGCCTCCGCCGGCTCCAGCCAGATCGGCGGCAACATCAACACCAACGCCGGCGGCATCAAGGTGATCCGCTACGGCATGACCCGGGACTGGATCACCGGTCTCAAGGTGGTCACCGGTCGGGGTGAACTGCTGGACCTCAACAAGGGCCTGATCAAGAACGCCACCGGCTACGACTTCCGCCACCTGTTCATCGGCTCCGAGGGCACCCTGGGTTTCGTGGTGGAAGCCACCGTGAAGCTGGCCCGCCGGCCCAAGGACCTCACCGCCCTGGTGCTGGGCGCCCCCGGTTTCCGCGAAGTGATGAAGGTGCTGCACGCATTTCAGAAGGACATCGATCTGACCGCGTTTGAATTCTTTTCCGATAAAGCCATGGCCCATGTGCTCGAGCACGGGGTGGCCAAACCCTTCGACACTGACTGCCCTTTCTACTGCCTGCTGGAATTCGAACAGCTTTCCGAACACACCGGCGAACGGGCCATGGAAATTTTCGAGCACTGCGTGGAGCAGGGCTGGGTGCTGGACGGGGTGATGAGCCAGTCGCTGAGCCAGCTGGAACAGCTGTGGCAGCTGCGCGAGCGTATTTCCGAATCGATCGCGCCGCACACGCCCTATAAAAACGATATTTCCGTCACCGTTTCCAAGGTGCCGGATTTCGTCGAGGACGTGGACAAGGTGGTGCAGGAGGCCTACCCGAATTTCGAAATCGTCTGGTTCGGTCACATCGGTGACGGCAACATGCACCTGAATATTCTCAAGCCGGCGGATCTGCCCAAGGAAGACTTCTTCCGCCAATGCGGCGATGTCTCCAAATGGGTGTTCGAGATCGTGCAGAAGTACGACGGCTCGATTTCCGCCGAGCACGGCGTGGGCATGACCAAGAAACCCTATCTGTCCTATTCCCGCGGTGAAGAGGAAATCGCTTATATGAAAGCGGTAAAAGCGGTTTTCGATCCCAACAACGTGATGAACCCCGGAAAATTGTTCGATGTTTGACACCCACACACTGAAAGCGCGACCGGAATCCGCCTACGTTCATCGCTGGATCGACGGCTCGGCCATGGAGATGCCGCTGGGCAAGTGCGTCTGCGTGGGAAGAAACTACGCCGAGCACGCCCGCGAGCTGGGCAACGAAGTGCCCGAGGAACCTCTGCTGTTCATGAAACCGGCCACCGCGCTGTGCAGCCTGCACGAACCGCTGGTGCTGCCCCAGGCGCAGGGGGCAGTGCACCACGAGGTGGAGATGGTGGTGATGATCGGCGAGCGGCTGAGCGGCGAGACCGACCTGGAAACCATTCGCTTCGCCATCGCCGCCTACGGCGTGGGCCTGGATTTGACGCTTCGCGACCTGCAGAGCCGTTTAAAGGAAAAAGGCCATCCCTGGGAACGGGCAAAAGCGTTCGACGGTGGCGCACCGGTGTCCGGGTTCATCGACGCCCGCGGTATTTCAGTGCGGCAGAATCTGGAGGTGTCCCTGGAGGTGAACGGCGAAAGCCGTCAGCACGGCCATACCGGGCAGATGCTGTTCCCGACCTTTGAGTTGATCGCGCGAATCAATCAGGTGTTCACGCTGGAACCCGGCGACCTGATCTTCACCGGCACGCCGGCCGGGGTCGGCCCGCTGACCTCCGGCGACAAGCTGACGGCCCGTCTGGGCAATATCCTGCAGGTATTCACCCGCGTGACCTGACGCCGGCCGTGTCAGTCAGGCGCCTGTTTTATTCAGGCGCCGATGTCTTCATCGGTGTTGTCCTTGTCGAATTTTTCCACCGGGCTGTCTTCATCGCACTGCGGTTCGTGCATGAAAGTATTAGTCACATCCACCACGCCCAGATGCTGGATGGTGCGACGACCGATCAGCACCGGATAAATCATGTCGCTGCGGTTTTCCAGGCTGAACTGCTCTTCGTGCACGGTATCGCCGAAGCAGATTTCCATCAGCACCACCGGGCGGCGCTCCTCGCCGCCGGCACCACGAATAATCACGTCGCGGTAGAGCGGACGCTCGAATTTGCGCGACACCTCTTCGTCTTCGTCCTGATCTTCCACGTTCACTTCAAAGCGCACCCACTCCTCGCCGTCTTTCTCAAAGCGTTCGATATTGCGTGCGTGCAGCGAAGACGTGAGGGCACCGGTGTCGAGTTTGCTTTTCACTTTCACGCCCCAGGGTTCCAGGGTGGCGTTTTCGATCCAACCGAACACATGCTGGATTTCCACATTGCTCGCGTGGCTGGCCGTGAAGGTGAAAAGCAGACTCAGAGCTATCAGAATACGTCGCATGGTTATCCTCTTTAATCGTATCGATTCCTGGATCCTGAGACCCGGGTGGGTCAGGGTCGTTCCCGTAATCCGAGCACCCGCCGCCGCATGTCCGGCGACGCCACCTGGTCGGCGGCCACCGGTTCGCCCACGTTGAGCTTCACGCGGGACCAGAAACGTTTCGGCAGCCGGGTCAACGCCGGGCCGCCCTTGTGGCTGAAGAAGCTACCCCATAGACCGGAGAGTGCCATGGGAATTACCGGAATCCGGTTTTCATTTACAATTTTTTCCATCCCGGTTTTGAATTCCGCCAGCTCACCGTCCCGGGTCAGCTTGCCCTCCGGGAAGATGCACACCACCTGACCGTCCGCCAGTTCCTCATTGATCCGCTCGAACGCCTGCTGGTAAATTTCCGGATTGCGCTCCTTGGAATCGATCGGAATCGCCTTGCCGGTTCGGAAGATATAGTTCAGCAACGGCAGGTCGTAGATCGGCTTGGCCATCACGAAACGCACCGGGCGGCGCACGGCGCCGCCCAGCAGCAGCGCATCCACATAGCTGACGTGATTGCACACCAGCAGGCAGGGGCCGTCGTCCGGAATGTTCTCCATGCCCTGTTCCTTGATGCGGTACAGCACATTGGTGAGCATCCACACCAGCAGGCGGATCAGGAACTCCGGCACCCGGGTGTAGATGTAGGCGGCCACCAACACATTGGCGAGCGACAACACCAGGAAGAACTCCGGTACGGTGAGATCGAGCACGCCGACCAGCACGATACCCGCCACCGCCGAACCCACCATGAACAGGGAGTTGAGAATATTGTTGGCGGCGATGATCCGCGCCAGATGGCTGGGGTTGGAACGCTGCTGGATCAGCGCGAACAGCGGCACGATATAGAAGCCGCCGAACACGCCGATACCGAGCAGATCCACCATCACCCGCCAGCCGGCCGGTTGTTGCAAAAAGGCGGCGATGTCCACCGACACATCCTTGGGCAGGCCGGCGTAGGAGAAGAACAGGTCAATGCCGAAGGCGCTCAACCCGATCGAACCCAGCGGCACCAGGCCCAGCTCCACGCGGTGGCCGGACATCTTCTCGCACAGGTAGGAGCCCAACCCGATGCCCACGGAAAAGGTGCCCAGCAGCAAGGCATAGAGGCCGTCGGTGCCGAACAGATAGTCGTCCACGTAGACCTTGAGCTGGGTGGTGTAGGCGGCGCCGAGAAACCAGAACCAGCAAATGCCGAGCACGCACATCCAGACCGATTTCACCTCCCGTGCGTAACCGACGATATGCCAGGTTTCCCGCCACAGATTCCAGTTGATCTTCATCTCCGGGTCGGCGGCCGGCGCCTTGGGGATACCACGGGCGGCCAGATACCCCAGCGCCGCCAGGCCCACCACCACCGTGGACACGATCAGCGGGTCGGCGGCGTCCATTTTCAGCAGCACGCCGGAAATCGAGCCGAGCAGAATCGCCAGAAAGGTGCCCATCTCCACCAGGGCGTTGCCGGACACCAGTTCCCGGGACGGCAAATGCTGAGGGATGATCGAGTACTTGATGGGGCCGAAGAAGGTGGACTGCAGGCCCATGCAGAACAGCACCGCCAGCAGGAAATAGACGGCGTTGAAGAAAAAGCCCACCGCCGCGAACGTCATGATGAAGATTTCCACCAGCTTGATGCGCCGCACCAGCATGGCCCGGTCGTACTTGTCGGCGAGCTGCCCGGCCAGCGCCGAGAACAGGAAGAACGGCAGGATGAACAACGCCAGGGCCACGTTGTTCAGGGTATTCACTTCGGTGCCGGCGACCACCCCGGAGGCGATCAGCAGAATCAGCGCCTGACGGAACACGTTGTCGTTGAAGGCGCCGAGAAACTGGGTGAAGAAAAAAGGTCCGAAGCGGCGTTTTACCAGCAGTGAAAAAACACTGGTGCTCATGGCGTCTCTCCGTGTCGCGGGGCACCGCCCCGGTTTATGGGTGCCCCCGGCCGGTGGCCGATCACACGGGCGGGATTGCCGGCGACGATGGTCCAGGCGGGCACGTCCCGGGTGACCACCGACCCCATGCCCACCACCGCATGGTCGCCGATGGTGACGCCGTCGACCACGCCCACCCGGGCACCCAGCCAGACGTCGCGGCCGATGCGGATTCCCCGGGAGCGCACCGGCTGTTCACGCACCAGCGCGGCCGCGTCCATACCGTGGTCGAAGGCGTATAAGGTACAGTAGGCGGCGACGCGGGTATGGTCACCGATCTCAATCCCGGCGGCGCCCCCCTCCAGGGTCACGTGATGGTTGAGGCTGACCGAGGCGCCCAGGCGCAGCGGGCCGTGCAGCACACAGTCCGCGGCGATGTGGCTGCCGTCGCCGACGTGGATATCCCGGCCGGGTTCCGCGAACAGCCGGGCCTGGGGCGCCACAAAACAGTGCACGCCGAAGTGCACGGTCTCCAGAATGGACCATTGCCGCTGCAGCTCGGCCTGCCAGGGCGCGGCCCAATCGCGGTGGCGGGGCTTGAGACGCGGGTACAGCCAGGGCATGTAAGCGAGCCGCAGTTTGTGCTGCTCACGGTAAAAATCGCTCATTACGGGCTCGTTCTTCTAGCGGCGCGTTCCAGCGGGCATGCTACACCAATTCATTGGAAGGGAAGGAAAGCTATGAAACGGGTTCTACTCGCCGGCGCGGCGCTGTTCACCCTGAGCGCCTGCCAGAACATGGACGCCCTGGCGCCGTGGATCGAGCAGGGCAATCAGGTCGCCAAGGCCGCCGGCTACGACACCGACAGCCGCCTGGCCGGGGCCATCAAGGAGACGCTGTCGATCAGCTCGGACCGGGCCACCAGCAAACTCTCCAGCAGCGGCGCCTTCGATCTGCCGCTGCCCGCCAGGGTGCAGTCAGTGGCCGATAATCTCGAGCGTATCGGCCTGGGGCGCTACGTGGACCAGGTCCGCGACGCCATGAATCGCGGCGCCGAGAACGCCGCCGCCGAAGCCGCGCCGGTATTCAAGAACGCGATCCAGGAAATGACCGTGACCGACGCCCTGGGCATCGTGCGTGGCGGCGACACCGCCGCCACCGAGTACTTTCGCGGCCGCACCGAAGCCAGCCTCACCGAGCGGTACCGGCCGATCATCGAGAACAGCCTTCGGGAAACCGGCTTCTACGACCAGTACCGGACGTTGCTGAACGCCTATAACCGCCTGCCGATGGCGAACAAGCCGGACCTGAATCTGGAAAACTACGTGATCGACACCAGCCTGGACCGGCTCTACAGCGAAATCGGCACCCAGGAAGCCCTGATCCGGCAGGATCCGGTCAGCCGGGGCAGCGCTCTGATCGGCGCGGTGTTCGGCGGCGAGAACTAGGGCGCCTCCGGAGCGCTAAGCCGCCGCCGGCACCGCCTGATTGGCGAAATGGGCCAGCACGGCGCCGGCCTGCGGGCACTCACGGACACCGGGCAGTAGATCATCCACCTGTTGGTCGCTGAGCTGGTGGCCGCGCATCGCCTGCAGATAGGCCCGCGTCACATCGGCGCTGAATTCCGGATGGAACTGGCAGCCCCAGGCGCCGTGACCGTGGCGGAACGCCTGGCAGCTTCCGTGTCCGTTGCTGGCCAGCACCTCGACGTCGGCGGGCACGGTGAGCACCGATTGGCGATGCATCATCTGCGCCCAAGGCTGGTCGCAGAACGCCGCCAACAGGGGGTCGCCGCGGGCCGCGCTGGTGGTTCGCAACGCCACGGTCCCCACTTCCATTCCCTGGGGGTGGTCGCCCACTTCGCCGCCCAGGGTGTGGGCGAGGATCTGGTGCCCGAAGCAGATGCCCAGCAGGGGCGGCGCCTCGGCCAGTTGCAGGGTGCCTTCCAGCCAGTGCATCAGGCGACGCATCCAGCCGGCTTCGTCCGTGACCATGTGATGGGAACCGGTGATCACCACGCCGCTGAAACCCGCCGCGCCCGGCAGAAACTCGCTTTCACGGGCGTCCACCACGGTGACCGGTGTCCGGTCACCGAGACCCTGCCGGATCCAATCGGGGAAATCGCCGTAATGCCGTTGCAGGGCGGGGTAGGTGCTACCGGTTTGTAGAATCAATAGTGGTTTCATGGGGCCTCCGTTCCCCCGATACACAGCAAGTGCCGTACCAGCTTCGGGTCCCGTTTGTAAAAGTGGGTTCAGGCCGTGACCGGGGTCAAGCCAGCTCGCGGTGCCGGGGGCAGCTGACCAGGTGATCGTTGACCAGGCCGGCGGCCTGCATGAAGGCGTACATGATGGTCGGGCCGACGAAACGGAAGCCCCGTTTCTTGAGCGCTTTACTGAGCGCTTCCGCCTCGGGCGTCACCGCCGGCACCTCGGAGAGGGTCCGAAAGCGGTTGATGCGCGGCTCGCCGTCGACGAAATCCCACACGAAGCGGTCCAGGCTGGTGCCGGCGTCACGCAGGTCGAGATAGGCGCGGGCGTTGCCCACCGCGGCGCCCATTTTCAGGCGGTTGCGGATCAGGCCGCTGTCCTGGAGCAGGGCGGCGATTTTGGCGTCGTCGTAGCGGGCGATTTTCTCCGGGTCGAAGCCGTCCATCGCCTGGCGGTAGTTTTCCCGCTTTCGCAACACGGTGATCCAGCTCAGACCCGCCTGGGCGCCCTCGAGAATCAGGAACTCAAACAGCCGGCGGTCGTCGTGCTCGGGCACGCCCCACTCTTGGTCGTGGTAGGCCACGTAGAGCGGATCCGTGCCGCACCAGGGACAGCGATCCATGGTCAAACCCCCCGTGTTTCCAGGCGTATCGGTGGGTAGCACGGTATCACCGGCCCCTGGGGGGCGCTATACTTGCCCCTTTATTTTCACAGAGCTTGGAAGAACGGGAACCACCATGGCGGATCAACCGCAAGCGGATACAAGCACCTTCCAGGGCCTGATTCTGGCCCTGCAACAGTACTGGGCGGAGCAGGGCTGCGTGATCGTCCAGCCCCTGGACATGGAAGTGGGGGCGGGCACCTTCCACCCCAGCACCTTCCTGCGCGCGATCGGCCCGGAAAACTGGAACAGCGCCTACGTGCAGCCGTCCCGGCGGCCCACCGACGGCCGCTACGGCGAGAACCCCAACCGGCTGCAGCATTACTACCAGTTCCAGGTGGTGCTCAAGCCCTCGCCGGACAACATCCAGGAGCTGTATCTGGATTCCCTGCGCCGCCTCGGTTTTGATCCGCTCACCCATGACATCCGCTTCGTGGAAGACAACTGGGAATCGCCCACCCTGGGCGCCTGGGGCCTGGGCTGGGAAGTCTGGCTGGACGGCATGGAGGTGACCCAGTTCACCTACTTCCAGCAGGTCGGCGGCATCGACTGCTACCCGGTGACCGGCGAGATCACCTACGGCCTGGAACGGCTCGCCATGTACCTGCAGAACGTGGATTCGGTGTACGACCTGGTGTGGTCCGACGGGCCCTTCGGCAAGGTCACCTACGGCGACGTCTTCCTGCAGAACGAGGTGGAGATGTCCACCTTCAACTTCGAACACGCCAACGTGGACGCCCTGTTCAACCAGTTCGACCTGTTCGAGGCGGAATCCGGCAAGCTGATCGAGGCCGGGCTGCCGCTGCCCGCTTACGAGTACGTGCTCAAGGCTTCCCACACCTTCAATCTGCTGGACGCCCGCAAGGCGATCTCGGTCACCGAGCGGCAGCGCTTCATTCTGCGCGTGCGCACCCTGGCCCGGGCCGTGGCCCAGGCCTATTTCGACGCCCGCCGGGCGCTGGGCTTTCCGATGGCCGCCGACGACATCCGCCAGGAAGTGGAGGCGCAGCTACGGCAACAGGACGACAAAGCCGCCAAGAAACAGAAAGGGGGCAAGTAATCATGGCGAACGATATGGCCAAGCGGGATTTGTTGATTGAACTGGGTACCGAAGAGCTGCCCCCCAAGGCTCTCCCGGATCTGAGCGCCGCCCTCACCGAGGAACTGGTGCGCCAGCTGGACGACGCCGGCCTGGCGCACGGGGCGGTGGAAAGCTTCGCCGCGCCGCGCCGTCTGGCGGTGCTGGTGCGCGATCTGGCCGACAAGCAGGCGGACCGCCAGGTGGAGCGTCTGGGCCCGGCCCTGCAGGCCGCCTACGACGCCGACGGTAACCCCACCAAGGCCGCCGAAGGCTTCGCCGCCTCCGTGGGCCTGAGCGTGGACCAGCTGGACCGCCGCGACACCGACAAGGGCGAGCGGCTGTTCGCCCAGCTCACCGAGGCCGGCCGGCCCACCGTGGACCTGGTACCGGACTTTCTCGCCCAGGCGGTCAACAAGCTGCCGATTCCCAAGCGCATGCGCTGGGGGCGCCGCAAGGTGCAGTTCGTGCGCCCGGTGCACTGGCTGGTGGCGCTCTACGGCAGCGACGTGATCGATTTCGAATTGCTCGATCAGCGCGCCGGACGCACCTCCCGGGGCCACCGCTTCCACGCGCCGGACGCCATCGAGTTGAGCGAAGCGGGCGACTACGCCACCCGCCTGGAGCAGGAGGGCAAGGTGATCGCCGACTTCCCGCGCCGCCGGGAAATGATTCGCCAGCAGGCCGAGCAGGCCGGCCGCGACGCCGGCGGCCGGGCCCATCTGGACGAGGATCTGCTCGACGAGGTCACCGCCCTGGTGGAGTGGCCGGTGGCCCTGGCCGGCCGGTTCGACGACGACTTCCTGCGCGTGCCCCAGGAAGCCTTGATCACCGCCATGGAAGAGCACCAGAAGTACTTCCCGGTGCTCGACGCCAACGGCAAGCTGACCCCCCATTTCATCACCATCAGCAATATCGAGTCCCGCGATCCGAAGAAGGTGATCGCCGGCAACGAGAAGGTGATCCGTCCGCGCCTGGCCGACGCCGCCTTCTTCTACGACAACGACTGCCGCAAGCCCCTGGAACAGCACGCCCAGGGCCTGGCCCAGGTGGTGTTCCAGCAGAAGCTGGGCACCCTGGCGGACAAGTGCGACCGGATCGGCTGGCTGGCCGGCGAGATCGCCGACCGCATCGGCGGCGACGCCAACCTGGCGCGCCGCGCCGGCGCGCTCAGCAAGGCGGACCTGAACAGCGAGATGGTCTACGAGTTCGACACCATGCAGGGCGTGATGGGCTACTACCTGGCCCGTAACGAGGGCCTGCCCGAAGAACTGGCCCAGGCGCTGCACGAACAGTACCTGCCGCGCTTCGCCGGCGACGGGCTGCCGCGCACCAAAACCGGCCAGGCGGTGTCTTTGGCGGACAAGATCGACACCCTGGTGGGCATCTTCGGCATCGGCCAGAAGCCGTCCGGCACCAAGGACCCCTACGCACTGCGCCGCGCCACCCTGGGCATCCTGCGCATCATCATCGACAACCAGCTGCCGCTGGACCTGCGCGACCTGCTCGACCAGGCGGCGGTGGCCCTCGGCCAGCGCATCGACGCCGACCGGGTGGACGAGGCCTTCGACTTCGTCAAGGGCCGCTACCGGGCCATGTACCAGGAGCAGGGTTTCGCTACGCCGGTGATTCTGTCGGTGCTGGCGATCGACGAAGCCTGCCGGCGGCCGCTGGATTTCGACCGCCGGGTGCGGGCGGTGGCGGCGTTCCAGAACCGCGACGAAGCCCAGGCCCTGGCCGCCGCCAACAAGCGCGTGTCCAACATCCTCGCCAAGCTCGACAAGGCGCCGCCGGAAGAGATCGACGGCGCCCTGCTGGAAGAGGAGGCGGAGCAGACCCTCACCGATATGGTGGTGAACGCCTATGAGCGCTCCGAACCGCTGCTGGAAGAAGGCAACTACGAAGCGGTGCTGGCGCTGCTCGCCGAACTGCGCGAGCCGGTGGACGCCTTCTTCGATCAGGTGATGGTGATGGCCGAGGACCCGGCGGTGCGCGACAACCGCCTGGCGCTGCTCACCTTCCTGCGCGATCTGTTCCTCAACGTGGCCGACATCAGTCTGCTGCAGGAATAAGAAGATTCGGCGGGCCCTTGAGAAGGGCCCGCTCCGGCACCACTCCTTGGGTAATTTCGCTTATTCCAAGGAGTCCTTCCATGCGCATTGATCTCACCGGTAAGAAAGCGATCGTTTCCGGCTCCACCGCCGGTATTGGTTTCGGTATCGCCCGCGGCCTGGCCCGGGCCGGCGCGGACGTGGTGATCACCGGCCGCACCCAGGAACGGGTGGACCAGGCGATCGACGCTCTCAAACAGGAGACCAAGAGCGACGGCATCGCCGGCATCGCCGCCGATCTGGGGCGGGCCGAGGGCTGCCAGGCGCTGATCGACGCCCACCCGGAGGCGGATATTCTGGTCAATAACGTGGGTATCTTTGAACCGAAGGGTTTCTTCGATATCGACGACGATGATTGGGAGCGGTTCTTCCAGATCAATGTGATGAGCGCGGTGAGGCTGTCCCGTCACTATGCCCGGGGCATGCGCGACCGGGGTTGGGGCCGCATTCAGTTCCTGTCCAGCGAATCGGCGCTGAATATTCCCACCGAGATGGTCCACTACGGCATGACCAAGACCGCCGTGCAGTCCATTTCCCGGGGCCTGGCCAAGGTGCTGGCCGGCACCGGTGTCACGGTGAACGCCATCCTGCCGGGGCCGACCCGCTCCGAGGGCGTGCGCAAGATGCTGAAAAGCATGGCGGAGCAGCGCGGGCTCTCCGAGCAGGAGATGGAGAAGCGGTTCATCCAGGAAGCGCGCCCCAGCTCGATCATTCAACGGGTGGCCGAGGTGGAAGAGGTGGCCAACATGTCGGTGTACGCGGCCTCGCCCCAGGCGTCCGCCACCACCGGGGCGGCCCTGCGGGTGGAAGGCGGTATCGTCGATACCATGGCCTGATACGGCGTCCGGGCCTGATATACTGCCGCCCATGAACGCATCCAAACTGGTTATTCTCGACCGCGACGGTGTCATTAACGAAGACTCCGACGCCTACATTAAAACGCCCGAGGAGTGGCGCCCGCTGCCCGGCAGCGCGGCGGCCATCGCCCGGCTCAACCGCGCCGGATATCGGGTGGCGGTGGCGACCAACCAATCCGGTCTGGCACGGGGTTATTTCGACCAGGCCGGCCTGGACGCCATCCACCGGACCATGGCGGCCCACCTGGAGGGCGCCGGCGCCCGACTTTCGGGCGTGTATTTCTGCCCCCATGGTCCGGATGACGGCTGCTCGTGCCGTAAGCCGGCGCCCGGACTGATCGACCAAATTGTTGCCGAGTATGGCGATGTCACCGGAGTGCCCATGGTTGGTGATAGTCTGAGGGACCTGGAAGCCGGCGTCGCGCGCGGTTGCCGCCCGGTGCTGGTGCTTACCGGCAAAGGCCGCCGAACCCTGGACAAAGGCTTGCCGGAATCCCTGGGCCCGGTGGAGGTTTATGATTCCCTGGCCGGGTTCGTCGACCAGTTTCTCAAGGACCCTTCATGAAAGAACCCGCCGGTGGCCCGCCCAGTTGGGGCATCCGCATTCGCAGTGTGCTGTTTTTCGTTATCTACAACGCGGTNGGCNTTGTCCATGGTCTNAANTGCCTGNTNATNGGCTGGTTTCTNCCNCGCGATCAACGTTACCGTTTTGTGAATATCTGGACCCGCTTCGCNATGTGGNTGCTCGGCCGNCTCAACGGCGTGCGTANCCGGGTNGAGGGCCGNGANCATTTGCAGGACGGNCCGATGGTGATAATCGCCAACCACCAGAGCAGTTGGGAAACCTTTTATCTGCAATTANTGATCTCGCCCCAGGCNACGGTGCTGAAACGGGAACTGCTGTGGNTGCCGTTTTTCGGCTGGGGNCTGGCGCTGCTTAATCCGATNCGCATNGANCGCGGCAAGGGCAGGGCGGCNCTGAAAGCGGTNNTGGANCAGGGNGCCGAGCGTCTTAAGGACGGCATTCCGGTGGTNATTTATCCGGAAGGCTCCCGNCAGAAACCCGGNACNNTGGGCCATTTTAANCANGGCGGTTCGTTACTCGCCTGCCGNAACAAGGTNCCGGTGGTGGCNATCAGTCATAACAGNGGNGATTGNTGGCCGGCCCGTTCCTGGCTGCGCTTGCCCGGTGAAATTATTTTGCGTATCAGCCCGCCCATTAATACCGAGGATAAAGACGCAAAAACCGTNACCCGGCTGGCGGAACANTGGATTTTTGAACATTATCCCGGTNAACNGNCCAAAACCCCGAAAGCNTAATTGCGTTTTTTTCTAATAATAACTACAGTTTCCCGCACAAGGCCGACCCTATCTATTAAGGACCACCGAAAATGACTATCAATCTNGACGATCTTTCTGTCGCGGAACTGGAAAAACTGATCAAGCAGGCTGAGAAAAAGCTCGAGAAGAAACGTCTCGACGCGGTGAAAAGCGCCCAGGCGGAAATTTCCAAGATNGCCAAGGATCTCGGCGTTTCCGTGGATGANNTGCTGCAGGAAAAAGCCAGCCGGCAGAANAAGGCGGCTCGCAAAACCACCGCNCGCAAGAAGAAAGCAGGCGTNCGNAANCCNGCCAAGGTGAAATACCGCAACCCGNNNGACAGCTCGCAAACCTGGACCGGCCGTGGCAANCGCCCGGTGTGGNTGCGCGAAGCNCTGGANAACGGCGCCAAGCTGGAAGATTTCGCGGTTTAANCCCGCCGGNTTGAGAGCCAGGCAACCGGGCGCCCGCCCGGTTGCTCCCTTCNGTTTTNTCTAGATATCCAGATTGGACACCTGCANNGCATTGGACTCAATGAACTTGCGGCGCGGGTCCACGTCNTCGCCCATCAGGGTGGTGAAGATCTGATCCGCGGCNATCGCNTCCTCCACCGTTACCTGCAGCATCCGACGGGACTCNGGATCCATGGTGGTTTCCCACAGCTGGTCCGCGTTCATCTCNCCCAGACCCTTATANCGCTGCACNCTGGTGCCGCGGCGGGCCTGTTGCATCANCCAGGCCAGGGCCTCGGCGAAGTGNCGGATCGGTTTGCGGGTTTCNCCGCGCTCNACGGCNGCGTCNCTGGCNAGCAGNCCCTCGAGNGTNTCNCCCAGGTGCTTGATGCGCCCGTAATCCGGCGATTGCAGGAAGTCCAGTGACACCCGGTACTCCCGGGGCACCCCGTGGGCGATCACCTTCACATGGGGCAAATAGAGGCCTCTCTCGGTGTCCAGCTCCGGGCTCACGGTAAACGTCTGGCTGCCGTCGGTGAGGGCGTCCACGCGGGCGCCCAGATCGGCGCACCACTGCTTCATGAAGGCTTCATCGGTGAGCTTGCTCTCGTCCACGGACGGCATGTAGATCATCTGCTCGAGCACCAGGGCCGGGAACACCCGCGACTGGCGGTCGACGATGCGCATCACCTGGCGGTACTCGCCGATCAGGTTGCCCAGGGGCTCGCCGCTCACCGGCGGGGCGTCGTTGCCCGGGTAGAGGGCGGCCTTCTCCAGCGCCAGGTTGGTGAGGTAGTCCTCCAGGGCCGGGTCGTCCTTGATATAGGTTTCCTGCTTGCCCTTCTTGACCTTGTAGAGCGGCGGCTGGGCGATGTACACATGGCCGCGGGCGATCAGTTCCGGCATCTGCCGGAAGAAGAAGGTGAGCAGCAGGGTGCGGATGTGGGAGCCGTCCACGTCCGCGTCNGTCATGATGATGATGCGGTGGTANCGCAGNTTNTCCACGTTGTANTCATCACGGCCGATNCCGCAGCCCAGNGCGGTAATCAAAGTGCCTACCTCTTGCGAGGANAGCATCTTGTCGAAGCGGGCNTTCTCCACGTTNAGAATCTTNCCCTTCAACGGCAGGATCGCCTGGTACTTNCGGTCNCGGCCCTGCTTGGCGGAGCCGCCCGCGGAATCACCCTCCACGATGTAGAGCTCGGANAGCGCCGGGTCTTTTTCCTGGCAGTCCGCCAGCTTGCCGGGCAGGCCGGCGATATCCAGGGCGCCCTTGCGGCGGGTCATGTCGCGGGCCTTNCGGGCCGCGTCCCGGGCCCGGGCCGCGTCGATGATNTTCTGNACGATCTGCTTGGCTTCCTGNGGATGCTCNAGCAGGTAATCCTGAAATTTCTCGGACATGGTCTGCTCAACNGCGGTCTTCACCTCGGAGGAGACCAGCTTGTCCTTGGTCTGGCTGGANAACTTGGGATCCGGCACCTTCACCGANATCACCGCCGTCAGGCCTTCGCGGGCGTCGTCGCCGGTGGGGTTGGCTTTTTCCCGCTTGAGGAAGCCTTCCCGGTCCATGTAGTTATTCAGCGAACGGGTCAGCGCGGCACGGAAGCCCGCCAGGTGGGCNCCGCCGTCGCGCTGGGGAATNTTGTTGGTNAAGCAGAAAATNTTCTCCTGGTAGGAGTCATTCCACTGCATGGCCACTTCCACGGCGATGCCGTCTTCCCGGTCGANCTGGAANTGGAANACCTCNTTGAGNGCGGTCTTGCTCCGGTTNAGGTAGGTGACGAAGGCACTCAGNCCNCCTTCGTACTCAAAGATGTCCTCGTCGCCGGTGCGCTCGTCCTTCAGGTGGATGCGNACGCCGGAGTTCAGGAAGCTCAGCTCGCGCAGNCGCTTNGCCAGGATNTCGTAGTGGAANTCGATATTGGTNAAGGTCTCGGACGACGGCCGGAANTGNATCGNGGTNCCGGTGCTGTCCGTGGTGCCCACNGTNTCCAGCGGCTTTTCCGGCACGCCGTGGCGGTAACTCTGCTCNTANACGTTGCCGTGGCGNCGGATGGTNAGCTTCAGGGATTCGGACAGGGCGTTNACCACGGAAACNCCCACGCCNTGCANCCCCCCGGAGACCTTGTAGGAGTTGTCGTCGAACTTACCGCCGGCGTGCAGCACNGTCATGATCACCTGAGCGGCGCTGACACCCTCTTCGGNNTGCATGTCCACGGGNATGCCGCGGCCGTTNTCCGANACGGAGATGGATTCATCCGGNTGGATGACCACCCGNATCTCGGAACAGTGCCCGGCCAGGGATTCGTCGATGGAGTTATCGACCACNTCGAAAACCATGTGATGCAANCCGGTGCCGTCNTCCGTATCACCGATGTACATGCCGGGACGTTTGCGAACGGCGTCCAGACCCTTCAGCACCTTAATGCTGGATGAATCGTAGTTTTGTTCCGCCATGTCTTTACCTTATGGATCGTCCGATATCCGCTGAACACGGCCATGTTCCACGTGGAACATTCGGGCCGCAGCGCCCTTATGCTCATCAANAGCGGGGTCCAGGTGCTCCCTGTCCACCGCCGTTATCAATGTTTGGTGTGATCCCGCCGCCAGAAANCCCAGCAACGTGGCCCGGTGNGTCTGNTCCAGNTCNGAGCCCAGATCATCCACCAGCAGNGTNCAGACCTTCCCGGCCTCCTGGATCAGGGGAAGCTGGGCCAGNACCAGGCCGTAGGCCATGATCTTGGCCTGGCCNCGGGACACCCGGTCCCGGGCNAGGCTGCCNCCNGCCGTNATCTTGAGCTCGGCNCGGTGNAAGCCNGTGTGGGTNAACCCGCGNCGNAAATCNTCNTCNCGGGAGCGGGCNAGGGCGTCCAGATAGGATTCGCCCTCCCGGCGCCCGGTCTGCAAAACCAGCCCGCCTTTGATCTCCGGAGCGAGCAACGCCATCGCTTCCAGCCAGCGGCTTTTCAGCCGCTGCAGATACCCATCACGTAACCGTTCAATACTATCAGAACTGGCCGCCAGTTTCTGGTCCCAATAGCCCAACTCACGGGGGGTTACCCGGCCGCTGCGCAGCAGGGCATTGCGTTGCTTCAGGGCGGCGCTGGCTTCCTTCCACACCGGCAGGAAGGAATGTTCCACGTGGAACATTCCCCAGTCCAGAAACCGCCGGCGCAGGGCGGAGGGCCCGAAGATCAACTCCACCGACTGGGGGTGCAACGCCAGCACAGGAAGCAGGGCGGCCACATCGCTCAGGGCTCCTGGCGTGGCGCCATTGAGCTTCAGCGACTGGATGCCGCCGGGGGCGCGGCGAATGCCGAGCCGGTGATGGTTTTCACCAATCTCCACGCGGGCGAACAGGGTGGCGGCGTCGGCGCCGTCGCGGACCAGCCGGGACAACCGGCCGCCGCGAAAGGAGCGGCCGCCACTGCCGATAAAGTAGATCGCTTCCAGCAGACTGGTNTTGCCGCTGCCGTTGGCGCCGACAATCAGATTCAGTCCCGGCGCCGGCGAAAGCTCCGCCTGCTGATAGTTACGGAAATCCGTGAGTCGCAGATCAGCTAGCATGAAAGGGCAAGAAGGCGGGGAAGAGTGGGCGCCCGCTGAAAGCAGGCGCCGGTGCTTGGCAGGGGGCGCGCCCTAGAGGCGCATCGGCATAACCACATAAATGGCCGCCTCGTGCTCCGGATCGGTGATCAGAGCACTGCTGTTGCTGTCGCCCAGTTCCAGGCGGGCCTGGGTGCCGTCCATGGTGTTGAGGACGTCGAGCAGGTAGCTGACATTGAAGCCGATCTCCAGGGGGCCGCCCTGGTAGTCCACGGACACTTCCTCTTCCGCTTCTTCCTGCTCCGGGTTGTTGGCGACGATACGCAGGCTGCCTTCGGAAAGCTGCACCCGCACACCGCGATACTTCTCGTTGGAAAGAATCGCCACCCGGCTCAGCGCCTGGCGCAGCGTTTCCCGATCAGCCATCACCACCCGGCTGCCGTCCTTGGGAATCACGCGTTCGTACTCCGGGAACTTGCCGTCCACCAGTTTGGAGGTAAAGGTAATCGATCCGGCTACAATGCGAATGTGGTTACGGCCCAGGGTGAGGCGTGCGTTCTCCGCCGCGTCGGACAGGATCCGCGCCAGCTCCATGACACCCTTGCGGGGCAGGATCACGCCGGCTTCCTCGCTCTGGCCTTCCAGGGCCGCGTCGCACAGCGCCAGGCGGTGACCGTCGGTGGACACCGCCCGCAGCATGCCGGAGCGCAGCTCGAACAGCATGCCGTTAAGGTAGTAGCGGACGTCCTGCTGGGCCATGGAGAAAGCGGTATGGTCGATCAACTGACGCAGGGTATGGGGCGCGATCTCCAGCACCGAACCGCTGTTGTCCTCTTCCTGATTGGGAAACTCGGACGCGGGCAGAGTGGCCAGGGAGAAACGGCTGCGGCCGGAGCGCACCAGCATTCTCTCGCCGTCCACCTCGAAGCGGATGTCCGCTTCCGCCGGCAGGCTCTTGGCGATGTCCACCAGCTTGCGGGCCGGCACCGTGGTTTCACCGGCCTGGTGTTCACCTTCCAGCGGCAACCGCGCCACCAGCTCCAGTTCCAGGTCGGTGCCGGTCAAGGAAAGTTGGCCGTCCCCCACTTCCATGAGCACATTGGACAAAACCGGCAGCGTTTGGCGTTTTTCGACCACCGCGGCAACTTGCTGTAGCGGTTTGAGCAGTTGTTCACGGTTGATGGAGAATTTCATGTCGCTTTCCCGTTTCAGTTGATCCGTCAGGACGTCAGGGTCCTCAGGAGGTTTTGATAATCTTCTTCTATTTCCGGATTGGATTCGCGCAGCTCCAGCACCTTCCGGCAGGCATGCAATACCGTGGTGTGGTCCCGGCCGCCGAAGCTTTCCCCGATCTCGGGCAGGCTATGGCTGGTCAACTCCTTGGACAACGCCATCGCCACCTGGCGCGGCCTGGCCACCGAGCGGGTNCGCCGCGGTGAGTGCAGGTCCGGCACCTTGATCTTGTAGTACTCCGCCACCGTGCGCTGGATATTGTCGATGCTGATCTGGCGGGCCTGCAGGGCGATCAGATCCTTGAGCGCNTCCTTGATCAGGCCGATATCGATCTGCGCCCCGGTGAAGCGCACATGGGCGATCACACGGCGCAGCGCGCCTTCCAGCTCGCGCACGTTGGAGCGAATGCGCTGGGCAATAAAGAANGCCGCGTCATTGGGCAGCTCGACNCGCGCCTCCTCCGCCTTCTTTTTCAGGATCGCGACCCGCGTCTCCAGCTCCGGCGGCTCCAGCGGTTGCGACAGCCCCCACCCGAACCGGCTTTTCAGCCGTTCCTCAAGGCCGTCCACTTCCTTAGGGAATTTATCGCATGTCAGGATGATTTGCTGCCCGTTTTCCAACAACGCATTAAAGGTGTGGAAAAACTCCTCCTGGGACTGCTCCTTACCTGCAAAAAACTGAATATCATCAATCAGCANNGCGTCCACCGAACGGTAGAAGCGCTTGAACTCGTTGATGGTTTTATTCCGCAACGCCGANATCATATCCGCCACGAACCGCTCACTGTGCAGATAGACCACCTTGGCGTTGGGGTTGCGCCGCATCAGCTCGTTGCCCACCGCGTGCATCAGGTGGGTCTTACCGAGCCCCACACCGCCGTACAGCAACAGGGGGTTNTAACCGTGGCTGGCCGGGTTCTCCGCCACCTGCTGGGCCGCCGCGCAGGCCATGCGGTTGGACTTGCCTTCCACGAAAGTCAGNAAGGTGAAGCCCGAATTCAGATTNCTNCGGTGTTTGGCGGCACCGCCCANCTCCGGNGACACCGCCTTGGCGCGGGGNTCNATCACCGGCGCCGCGCGNCTGTCGGCGGNNCGGCCNCGGGCGGCGCCGGCNTCCGGTTGCCGGGGTGCCGNGGCNGCCCGGGAGCTGCCCACNTCCANNCGNAACTGGGGCAGGGGGCCGCTCTTCAGNTCNCCCAGCACCTCGCTGATACGTTCCACGTATTTGTCGCGAACCCAGTCGACCACGAAGCGATTAGGCGCGAAAAGCGTCAATTCTCCGCCATCCTCGGAAGCCGTCACCTGNAACGGCCGGATCCACATGTTGAATTGCTGGGACGGCAGTTCGTCTTCCAGCCGAGTCAAACAGCGATTCCAAAGCTCCTCGGACACATCCCCGCCTTTACCGTCGATGGTGAATAAGACGTTGCATTCTATACCCCCGTCCGGCCAATTATCCACAGCTCCCNGGACCTTTTTCTTTTNACTTTTCCTGTGGATAACTACGGCGGTAACCCTGTGCGCACCCGGGCTCACAACTNTGGGGATAACCNGGTGNATNNATTCCGTCCCCANTTGNNCACCGNCTGTCCCCCGTTCGTCCCCGTGACTTACACACAGTTATACGTCAGTTGCCAACAGGCTAAATNATTGCTTTATATNGNTTTTTNNCGCTTATCCACAGAANCGGCCTTCCCTTANTATTACCACTGCTACTAAAAACATATAAATATTTAATTCTNTTAGTAACACCCCGANCCGCTCCGGAAAGNCNGGTTGACAGCCNGCCCNCGCACGACTATTATCCGCGNCCTCTTAAGCCCANGACTTCCTATTTGGGGATGACGCCATGAAACGGACATTCCAGCCGAGCAACATCAAGCGTAAGCGTAACCACGGTTTCCGTGCCCGCATGGCCACCAAAAATGGCCGCAAAATCGTCGCGGCACGTCGCGCCAANGGTCGTAAACGGCTGACAGCCTGAGTCAGCCTCTGGCGCTGACCGCTGTCCTCCGCTACCGCCATGGTGCCAGTGTCAGCGCCCGATACCCCGTCCTTCCGCTTCACCCGAGAACAGCGCCTGCTTGACGGCGCCCAGTTCCAGGCCGTGTTCAACGCGCCGGACTGGCGGGTCTCCGACCGCTATTTTCTCATTCTTGCCCGCCGCAACGACCTGCCCCAGGCACGACTGGGTCTGGTAATCGGCCGTCGTAAAGCCCGCCACGCCGTGGACCGCGCCGCCATCAAGCGCCGTGCCCGCGAACAGTTCCGTTTGCGCCAGCATGAGCTGGCCGGCCTGGATCTGATCGTCCTCCTGAGGGGCCCGTGTCCCAAGGAAGGGGGGCGTTCCTTGACACCGGCCCTGTCCGAGCTCCTGGACAAGCTGCTTGCCAAGCGTGGGCAAGACTGAGAAACTGCCGTCCGCTTTTTCTCGCCAGAACCCAATCGAATTATGGATATCCCTCGCGCGTTAGTGATCACTGGTATTGCCGTTGTTTCCTACCTGATGATCCAGGCGTGGCAACGGGACTATATGTCCCCGCAGACCACGCCGGTGGCCCAGGAACAAACCCTGGCCGACGACACCGCCCCCGCCAATGACAGCGATCCGCTGCCGCAGCCGGACAGCGCCGAGGGCAGCGTGCCGGAACCCGTCGGGGAGCAACAGGCCCAGGCGCCGGCGCCGGACTCGGAAAGCAGCGATTCGGCGCAGCGTATTGAGGTGAACACCGACGTTCTCTCACTGGAGATCAATCCGGTGGGCGGAGACATCGAGCGTGTGGCACTGCCTGAATACCCTCGCCACGCGGACACCCCGAACCAGCCGTTCGTGCTGATGCAGAACGACGCCGCTCGTACCTATGTCGCGCAGAGCGGCCTGGTGGGCAAGAACGGCACCGACACCGCTGAAGGGCGTCCCACCTGGCAGACCAGTCAGAAACGCTACCGTCTGCAGGACGGCGAGAAGGAACTCAACGTGGATCTCACCCTCAGCCAGAGCGGCGGGGTGGAGATCATCAAGCGCTACACTTTCGAGCGTGGCAGCTACCTGGTCCGCGTCAGCCATATTGTCCGCAACAACAGCGGCGAGCCCTGGCAGGGCGCGCTCTACGGCCAGATTAAACGGGACGGCAGCGAGGACCCGGGCAAGAGCACCCAGGGCTTTATCCCCATGCCCACCTACCTGGGCGCGGCGTACTGGAGCCAGGACAAGCCCTATAACAAGCTGCCGTTCGACGATATGCAGGACGAGCCGCTGCGGCTCACCCAGGAAGGCGGCTGGATCGCCATGCTCCAGCATTACTTCGTGTCCGCCTGGATTCCCGATGCCCAGGGGCGCTACACCTATTCCACCCTGTACCGCGAAAACCGCAACGAATACCTGCTGCGCTTCGTATCCACCTCGGCGGAAGTGCAGCCCGGCGAGGAAAAGGTGTTTTACGCGGAGTTCTACACCGGCCCGAAAATCCAGGATCGCCTGGAAGCCATCAGCCCCGGCTTTAACATGACCGTGGACTACGGCTGGCTGTGGTTCCTGGCCCAGCCGATCTTCCATCTGCTGGTGTTCCTGCAGAGCGGCGAGCTGGATATCTTCGGCCTGCAGCTGGATCTCGGCTTCGGGGTCGGCAACTGGGGCGTGGCGATCATCCTGCTGACACTGGTGATCAAGGCCCTGTTCTTCAAACTCAGCGCCACCAGCTACCGGTCCATGGCCAAGATGCGCAAAGTGGCCCCCGAGATGCAGCGCATCAAGGAAGAGAACAAAGGCGACCGGCAGAAACAGCAGCAGGAAACCATGAAGCTGTTCCAGCGGGAGAAGATCAACCCCCTGGGCGGCTGTCTGCCGATCCTGGTACAGATGCCGGTGTTCATCTCACTCTACTATGTGCTGCTGGAATCGGTGGAACTGCGCCAGGCGCCGTTCTTCCTGTGGATCAACGACCTGTCGGTGATGGACCCGTACTTCGTCCTGCCGATTCTGATGGGCGCGTCCATGTTCCTGCAGACCCGCCTTAACCCGACACCGGCGGATCCCACCCAGGCCCAGGTGATGAAGTGGATGCCGGTGATCTTCTCGGTGTTCATGCTGTGGTTCCCGGCGGGTCTGGTGCTGTACTGGCTGACCAACAACCTGTTGTCGATCGCCCAGCAGTATCTGATCACCCGCAAGATCGAACGCGGCGGGTGATCGCCGCCCGCGGCGAAGAAACCGAAGCCGGCCCGACAAGGCCGGCTTTTTCTTTTTCCACCGCTTGTCTGGCGTCGCTCCCGCCGGCCTCCCTATAATCCCGCCATGTCCTCAGCCAGCTCCGACACCATCGTCGCCATCGCCACCGCCCCCGGACGGGGAGGCGTCGGCGTGCTGCGCCTGTCCGGCGAGCGCGCCCTGAGTATTGCCAAGTGCCTCATTGGTGAGCGCTCACTTTCACCAAGAAAGGCGCATTTCAGTACCTTCAAGGATCCGGAAGGTCAGGTGATCGACGAGGGGCTGGTGCTCTGGTTTCCGGCACCGGGCTCCTTCACCGGCGAGGACGTGGTGGAACTGCAGGGCCACGGCGGCCCGGTGATCCTGGATATGCTGGTGGCCGCCTGCGTGCACCACGGTGCCCGCCAGGCCCGGGCCGGGGAGTTCTCCCAGCGGGCCTTCCTCAACGACAAGATGGACCTCACCCAGGCGGAGGCGATCGCCGATCTGATCGACGCCGGCACCCGGGAATCCGCCCGCGCGGCCCTGAACTCCCTCCAGGGCGCGTTCTCCCGGGAAGTGAACACCCTGGTGGAGCAGCTGATCCAGCTGCGCATCTATGTGGAGGCGGCCATCGACTTCCCCGAGGAGGAGATCGATTTTCTCTCCGAAGGCGGGGTGGCCGACGACCTGCGCGGACTGATCGGCCAGGCGGAGGAGGTGCTGGCCAGTGCCCGCCAGGGGCGCCTGGTCCGGGAAGGCCTCACCCTGGTGATCGCCGGCCGGCCCAACGCCGGGAAATCCTCGTTGATGAACGCCCTGGCCGGTTTCGACGCCGCCATCGTCACCGAGGTGGCCGGCACCACCCGGGACGTGCTGCGCGAGGCGATCCAGCTGGACGGCATGCCGCTCAATCTGATCGACACCGCCGGCCTGCGGGAAAGCGGCGACCAGATCGAACAGGAGGGCATCCGCCGGGCGTTCGCCGAAATCAAGAAGGCGGACCGCTTGCTGGTGGTGGTGGACGCCCAGGAGACCCCGGACAACCTGGACGATCTGGCCACGCTGCTGCCGCAGAGCCAGCAGCAGCTGGACGATCTGGATCTGCCGGTGACCCTGGTGCTCAACAAGGCCGACCTAAGCGGCGACCCGCCGGGCCCCCACCCGGAGCGGCCGGATACCTTCATCCTGTCCGCCGCCAGTGGCGCCGGCATGGACGCGCTGCGCCGGCACCTCAAAGCCGCCGCCGGCTACCAGGGCGAGGCGCAAAGCCGTTTCTCCGCCCGCCGCCGTCATATCACCGCTCTCCAAGAAGCCCTCGCTGCCCTGGCCAAGGGCGCCGATCAGCTGCACCGGCACGCCGCCGGCGAGCTGCTCGCCGAGGACCTGCGGGCGGCCCAGCAGGCGCTGGAAGAGATCACCGGCGCCTTCACCGCGGACGACCTGCTGGGGCGTATTTTCTCCTCCTTCTGTATCGGTAAATGAACCGGGACGGTATTTTCGGTATCTTGCGTACTGGCTAAATGCCAGCACCGGCACGATGCCGGTTGGGGGAACAGGCAGGATGCGCATGCTCGTGGGGGGCGAATGACGCAATGGGGACAAACGAAACGTTTGACGTGCAGGGCGCTCAGGGGCAACGGCGCGCGCTGCTCAAAGCACTGCTGATCATCACCGGGGTGTCCGGTGCTTTATTCTTCGTGATCAATACGCAACGGGGGCTGCACCTGCTGGCCACCATCGAACTGGTCACCGGCGCGGCGTCGCTGATGCTGTATGTGGTGGTCAGTCGTACCCGCAATCTGCGGGTCTGGACGCTGGTTTATCTGATTCCCTTTCTGACCATCATGATGGTGGCGATGTATCTGCCCGGCACCTCGCCGACGGTGTTCCTGTGGGTCTACATTATTCCGGTGATCTCCCATCTGCTGTTGGGGCTGCGGCTGGGTTTCGCGGTGGCGGTGTTCTTCATGCTCACCGCCTTTACCATCTTCGTATTCAAGCATCCCGGCTTCCTGCACGAATTTCATTTCGCCAGCCTCGCCAACATCCTGATTTCCTGCGCGGTGGCCCTGGCGTTCGCCTACGTCTACGAACGGGGCAGTGAAAAGGCCCGCGCCGGCCTGCTGGTGATCGCCTCCACCGATCCGCTCACGCGGCTGGCCAATCTGTACCGCTTCCGGGAAGCCTTCCAGCAGGAGCGGCACCGGGCGCAACGCCTCGGGTCGGCATTGAGCCTGCTGGTGCTGGATCTGGACTACTTCAAGAGGGTCAACGACACCCACGGCCACGCGGTCGGTGACCAGGTGCTGATTCATGTGGCCGACATTCTGCGCCGGCGGCTGCGCGCTTCCGACCTGGTGTGCCGGGTCGGCGGCGAGGAATTCACCGTGTTACTGCCGGACACCGGGCTCGAGGAAGCCATCAAGGTGGCGGACAGCCTGCGCCGCCTGATCCGCGACACCCCCTACCGGGAACAGGCGGTGACGGTATCGCTGTCCTGCAGTATCGGCGTGGCCCTGTGGTGGCGCGACGGCGAGACCCTGGAACAGCTCATGGAAGCCGGCGACAAACGCCTCTACCAGGCGAAGCAGGCCGGACGGGACCGGGTGGAAAGCGGGCCGGTGGCGGTCTGACCCGCGGCGAAGGTGGACCCGTCGCACCCGGTTGTCGATACTGAGTGCCGACCAAGACCCGTCGCCGGCCGACACCGGGCCGCAAGGAGAAGTCATGAGCGATACCCGTTTGGAGAAGGATTCCCTGGGAGAGATCGAGGTTCCCGCCGAAGCGCTCTGGGGCGCCCAGACGCAGAGGGCGGTGGATAACTTTCCGATCAGCGGCCGGCACCTGCCGGACCGCTTTATTCAGGCGGTGGTGCGTGTGAAGCGCTGCGCCGCCAACGTCAACGCCGACCTGGAGTTGCTTGACGACGAGCGCCGCCGGGCCATCGTCGCCGCCTGCGACGAATTGCTCGGCGGCGCCCACACCGACCAGTTTCCGGTGGACGTGTTTCAAACCGGTTCCGGCACCAGCACCAACATGAACGTCAACGAAGTGATCGCCCGGCTGTGCGGCGACGCCGGCGTGCACCCCAACGATCACGTGAACCTGGGGCAGAGCAGCAACGACACCATTCCCACCGCCATGCACCTCTCCTCGGTGATGGCGGTCAGCGAGCAGCTGCTGCCCGACCTGGAACACCTGATCGCCACCCTGGGCCTGCGTGCCCGGGAGGGGAAGGACCTGGTGAAAACCGGCCGCACCCATCTGATGGACGCCATGCCGGTGACGGTGGAGCAGGAACTGCGCACCTGGGTGCTGCAGCTGCAGGCCGCCAGCGAACGCCTGGCGCGCGCCCGCAACGAGCTGCACGCGCTGCCCCAGGGCGGCACCGCGGTGGGCACCGGCATCAACGCCCACGCGGAATTCGGTGACCGCTTCGCCGCCGCCCTGGCGGACGACACCGGTGAACCCTTCACCGCCTTGCCGTATCCTTCGGTGGCGCAAAGCGCGGTGGACGCACCCTTGAATCTGTCCGCCGCCCTGCGCGGCCTGGCGGTGGTGCTGATGAAAATCAGCAACGACCTGCGCTGGATGAACTCCGGGCCGATTCACGGGCTTTCGGAGCTGCGGCTGCCGGCCACCCAGCCCGGCTCGTCGATCATGCCCGGCAAGGTGAACCCGGTGATCTGCGAGTCCGCCACCATGGTGGCGGCCCAGGTGATGGGGCTGGACCAGGCCAACACCGTGGCGGCCCAGAGCGGCAACTTCCAGCTCAACGTGATGCTGCCGCTGCTGGCCACCAATCTGCTGGACATGACCCGCTGGCTGGCGAACAGCTGCCGCAACCTGGCCGACCAGGCCATCGAAGGGCTGACCTGGAACCAGGAGCACCTGGCGGAAGGCGTGGGCCGCAACCCGATTCTGGTCACCGCCCTGAATCCGGTGATCGGCTACGAAAAGGCCGCCGCCATCGCCAAGGAAGCGTTTTCCACCGGCCAACCGGTGATTGAGGTGGCGCTCGCGCACACCGATCTGGATCGCCAGCGTCTGGAAGCGCTGCTGGATCCTCTTAAACTGACCGGCCCGGGCTGAACCCCGGGGCCGTGACCCTGTTTCACTTTTTAATTTTTGTTTGGTGATGGAGAGAGCAATGAGTAACGACCTGACCATTCAGCGCACCGCCGAAGCGGTGGAATCGCCGCTGGTGATCAACAGCATTCTGGAATCCGGCGTGCGTAACGCTCCCGAGCAGGAGATCGTCTACGCGGACCAGCGTCGTATGACCTACCGGGATCTGGAAGAGCGGGTCAACCGGCTCGCCGGCGCGCTGGCGGAGTGCGGGGTCAAGCCCGGCGACACCGTGGCGGTGATGGACTGGGACACCCACCGTTACCTGGAAGCGTTCTTCGCCATCCCGATGATGGGCGCCGTGCTGCACACGGTGAACGTGCGCCTCAGCCCGGAACAGATCCTGTACACCCTGAACCACGCCGAGGACGACGTGATTCTGGTGAACCGGGAGTTTCTGCCGGTTCTCGAGGAGCTGAAGGATCGCATCGAAACCGTGAAACGCTATGTGCTGCTCGATGACGAAGGCGGCAACCTGGATTCCCAGCTGGACATCGCCGGCGAGTACGAAGCCCTGCTGCAGCAAGCCCCGGCCCGATTCGATTTCCCGGAGCTGGACGAGAACACACGCGCCACCACCTTCTACACCACCGGCACCACCGGCCTGCCCAAGGGCGTGTATTTTTCCCACCGGCAGCTGGTGCTGCACACCTTCGCCGGCCGCGCCGCGCTGTCCGGCTCCGGGCACGGACGTTTCAACCAGGACGACGTCTACATGCCGATCACGCCCATGTTCCACGTGCACGCCTGGGGCGTGCCCTATGTGGCGACGCTGCTGGGCGTCAAACAGGTCTACCCGGGCCGCTATGTGCCCGAGACCCTGCTCAAGTTGCTGGTCACCGAGAAAGTCACCTTCTCCCACTGCGTGCCCACCATTATCCAGATGCTGCTGCAGGCCGAGGCCGCCAAGAGCGTGGATCTGAACGGCTGGAAGGTGATCATCGGCGGCTCGGCGCTGCCCAAGTCCCTGGCCAAGGGCGCCCTGGAGCGCGGCATCGACATCTACACCGGGTACGGCATGAGCGAAACCTGCCCGCTGATTTCCCTGGCGCTGCTGCCCCCGGAGCTGGAAAACGCCGACCTGGAGACCCAGGTGGACTACCGCACCCGCACCGGCCGCCCGGTACCCATGGCGCAGATGCGGATCGTCGACGACAACATGAACGAAGTGCCCCGTGACGGCAAAACCCAGGGCGAGCTGGTGCTGCGCGCGCCCTGGCTCACCCAGGGCTACCTGAAGGACGAGGACAACTCCAAGAAGCTGTGGCACGGCGGCTGGATGCACACCGGCGATATCGGTGTGATCGACGCCGACGGCTGGCTCAAGATCACCGACCGCATCAAGGACGTGATCAAGACCGGCGGCGAGTGGATCTCCTCGCTGGATCTGGAAGGGCTGATTCTGCAGCACGACGGCGTGGCCGAATGCGCTGTGGTCGGCGTGGAAGACCAGAAATGGGGTGAGCGTCCGGTGGCCCTGGTGGTCAAGGGCGGCGACGTGGACGAAGACGCCATCAAGGAGCTGGTCAGCCAGTACGCGGACAAAGGCGTGATCAGCCGCTACGGCATCCCCGACCGGGTGGTGTTCGTGGACGAGCTGCCCCGCACCTCGGTGGGCAAACTGGACAAGAAGAAAATGCGCGCCGAAATGGTGTGACACCACCCGCCCGGGCCGGCGTCCGCCGGCCCGCTTTTCCTCCCCGATGAGGCCGATTTTCACCCTGCGGTAAGCGGAAACGGTGTAGGCTGCGGGAACCACGCTCTTCGGACCGGGTCTGTTACCTGGCAGGCCCGGGGCGTTCGCGCGTGGGCCCGGCCAGGGACGGACCGATATCCTAATGATAAACCGAGCGCACCTTAAGCCGGGCCGGCCTCAACAGGCACCGGGGTGCCTGTGAGCCTGGAGTAGAATAATGTTGCGAGTGATCGCGGGTCTGGCGGTGATCGCCGTACTGGCCGCCGCGGGTTGGTGGTGGCTGAGTGATGGGGAAAGCGCCGCCGCGCCGCAGCGTCCTCCCACGACGGTGAACGTGGTCCCCGCCATCAGCCGGCCGCTGAGCGATAACCTGGAAGTGGTCGGCACCGCCCGCGCCTCCCGTGCCATTGTTCTGGTCACCCAGGTGGACGGCCGGGTCGACAAGATCCATTTCCAGGAGAGCCAGGACGTGGAGGCCGGCGACCTGCTGGTGACCCTGGACGCCCGCGCCGCCCGCGCCGAGACCGATCGCACCCGCGCCGACTACCAGCGCGCGCTCTCCGATTACCAGCGTGCGTCAAGGCTGGTCGGCGGCAGCGCCATTTCCGAAGCGGAAGTCGCCAACCTGAAAACCACCATGGAGTCCGCCCGGGCCATCATGGAAGCCAGCCGCGTGGCGCTCGAGGACCACTCACTGCGCGCGCCGTTCGACGGCGTGGTGGGGCTGCGCCAGGTGGACGAAGGGGCCTTTTTGCAAGTGGGGGCGCCGGTCACCACCCTGGACAGCGTGCGCAACCTGGAGGTGAACTTTCAGGTACCGGAACGCTACCTGTCCCGGATCCGCCCCGATCTGACCGTGGAAGTCACCAGCGACGCCTACCCGGACAAGGTATTTCGCGGCAAGATCGCCCTGCTCGACAGTCGGGTGGAGTCCGCCAGCCGCAGCCTCACGGTGAAGGCCCTGCTGGATAACGCCGACTCCCTGTTGCGTCCGGGCCAGTTCCTGCAGGTGTCGGTGTTGCTGGCGGAGCATCCGGCGCTGCTGGTGCCCGAACAGGCGGTGATCTCCCAGGGCGCGCAGAGCTACGTGTTCACCGTGAGCAACGACGACGTCGCCGAGCGGCTGCCGGTGAGTCTGGGCGGGCGTCGGGACGGCTGGGTGGAAATCACCGCCGGCCTGGACCAGGGGCAACCGGTGATCGTCAACGGCCACAGCCGCCTCGGCAGCGGNGCGCCGGTCAAGGTGGTCGAGGATGANGGGGCTCTGATGCCCGCCCAGCGCGCGCTCCTGGAGGAGCCGGCCTGATGGTACTCAGCGATGTGTCGGTCAAACGGCCGGTCTTCGCCACCGTGGTCAGCCTGTTGATCGTGGTTTCCGGCATCAGCGCGCTGATGAAGCTGCCGATCCGCGAATATCCCGATATCGACCCGCCCCAGGTGTCCGTGGAAGTCACCTACGAAGGCGCCGCCCCGGAGGTGCTGGACACCCAGATCATCCAGGTGGTGGAAGGGGCCATCGCCGGCGTCGAGGGCGTCAGCCGGATAGAGTCCCGCTCGCGGCTGGGCTCGGCACGTACCTCGGTGGAATTCGATCTGGACCGGGACCTGGATATCGCCGCCAACGACGTGCGCGACGCCGTGTCCCGCATCATTAATCAGCTCCCCGAAGAAGCCGAAGCGCCGGTGATCGCAAAGAGCGACTCCGACGCCCGGCCGATCATCTGGGTGACGCTCAGCAGCGACACCCTGGCCACCCAGGAACTCACCGACTTCGCCGAACGCAGCCTGGTGGACCGCTTCGCGGTGCTCGACGGCGTGTCCGAGGTGAACATCGGCGGCGAACGCCGCTACGCCATGCGGGTGTGGCTGGACCGCCAGCGCATGGCCGCCAACGGCATCGCGGTCAACGACATCGCCACGGCGCTGCGCGCCAATAACGTGGAGCTGCCCGCCGGGCGCCTGGAGTCCGACAGTCGCAGCTTCACGGTACGCGCCGACAACCGGCTCGCCACCGTCGAGGAGTTCCGCGATCTGGTGTTGCGGCAGCAGGGCAGTTATCAGTTGCGGGTGGGGGACGTGGCGCGGGTGGAGCTGGGTGTCGAGAACGACGACACCGAGCTGCGCGCCAACGGCGAGACCGCCGTGGGCCTGGGCATTATCCGCCAGTCCAAGGCCAACACCGTGTCGGTCTCGGACAATGTGCGCGCCGAGATCGAGCGGATTCGCGAAAACCTGCCCGCCGACATCGCGCTGGACGTCAATTACGACGAATCCCTGTTTATCCGTGCCTCCATCCGGGAAGTGCTGATCACGCTGGGCCTGTCCATGACCCTGGTGATCCTGGTGATCTTCGCGTTCCTGGGCAACCTGCGCGCCACCCTGATCCCGGCCGTCACCATTCCGGTGTCGGTGATCGGCGCCTTCATGGGCCTGGGCGCGCTGGGCTTCTCCATCAACGTACTCACCCTGCTGGCTCTGATCCTCGCCATCGGCCTGGTGGTCGACGACGCCATCGTCATGCTGGAGAACATCCAGCGTCGTATCGACGAAGGCGAATCCCGCCTGGTGGCGGCCTTCCTGGGGGCGCGTCAGGTGGCGTTCGCGGTGGTCGCCACCACCCTCACCCTGGTGGCGGTGTTCGTGCCGATTTCGTTCATGGGCGGCGACGTGGGGCGGCTGTTCGGCGAGTTCGGCTTCACCCTGGCGGCGGCGGTGGTGATTTCCAGCGTGGTGGCGCTCAGCCTGGCGCCGATGCTGTGCTCGCGCTGGCTGCACCGCCACCGCAAGGAGGACGAAAACAAACACCTGCTCGAGCGGGGTCTGGCCCGTCTTAACGGCGGCTACGCCAAGGGCCTGAAACGTTGCCTGGCCAACCCCTGGCCGGTGCTGGGCGTGGCGGCGCTGATCTGCGTGCTGGCCGGCCTGGCGTACACCGGCGTGCCCCGGGAGCTGGCGCCCACCGAGGACCGGGGCGTGTTCATCGTGCCGGCCACCGCGCCCCAGGGCGCCACCGCGGACTACACCACCCACCACATCAAGGAGGTGGAAGCCCTGATGCAGCCGTTGGTGGACAACGGCGAAGCGGAACGGGTGCTGTCCATCGTCGGCTTCCGGGGGCAGCCGGAAAACGCCTTTATGATCACCCGCCTCAAGCCCTGGGGCGAGCGCCAGCGCAGCCAGCAGGAGATCGTCCAGCAACTGCGCGGTGAGTTGGGCCAGGTGGCGGGCCTGCGGGCGTTCGCGGTGAACCCGCCGGGCCTGGGGCAGAGCGCCTTCAACCAGCAGCTTGAAGTGGTGATCGGCGGGCCGGACTACGAATCGGTGCAGCGCTGGAGCGAATCGGTGATGGCCTCCATGGAGGACAACCCCGACCTGCTCAGCGTGGACACCAACTACGAGGAAACCCAGCCGCAACTGAACGTGGAACTGAACCGGGAGCGGGCGGCGGACTTCGGCCTGTCCGCCCAGGACGTGGGCCAGACTCTGCAGGCTATGTTCGCCACCCTGCAGGCCTCCACCTATGTGGACCGGGGCCGCGAGTACGACGTGCTGCTGGAAGCCAACGAAAGCGAAGCGCGGGTGCCCGACGACGTCAATCCGATTTACGTGCGCACCGACGCCGGCGAGCTGGTGCCGCTGTCCAGCGTGGTGGACCTGAAAACCGTGGGCGCCTCGCCGGAGCTGCGCCGGGTGGACCGGCTGCCGGCGATCACGTTGTCCGCCAACATGGCCGAAGGCTACGACCTGGGCCGCGCCATCGATTTCATTGAGCAGACCGTCAACGACACACTGCCCCTGGAAGCGCGCCTCAGCTACAAGGGCATGGCGGAGGAGTTCACCGAGGCGTCGTCGGCGATCTTCATCACCTTCGGGCTGGCCCTGCTGATCGTCTTCCTGGTGCTGGCGGCCCAGTTCGAAAGCTGGATCCACCCGCTGATCATCATGCTCACCGTGCCGCTGGCCATCGCCGGCGCGATTCTGGCGCTGCGCGTCTCCGGCAACAGCCTGAACATCTACAGCCAGATCGGTATGATCATGCTGCTCGGCCTGATGGCGAAGAACGGCATTCTGATCGTCGAGTTCGCCAACCAGCTCCGGGATCAGGGTTACAGCGTGGCCGAAGCGGCCTACCAGGGCGCCATCATCCGCTTCCGGCCGGTGTTGATGACCGGGGTGTCCACCATCTTCGGCGCCGTGCCGCTGGTGCTGGCCACCGGTGCCGGCGCGGAGAGCCGGATCACCATCGGCGTGGTGATTCTCGGCGGTCTGTTGTTCGCCACCGTGCTCACCCTGTTTATTATGGGTATACGGATTTAATGGTTGATGGGGCACCTTCACCCCATCAATCTGATACCACCCTCAGATGGTTGATAGATCGACTCCGTAGTTGAGTTCCTCTGCGAAGTCCGGCAGTCCGTAACCGATGGTTTTCTTGTAGAAAGGAGAGACCTTCGCAGTCGGTGCCTTCTTCTTGTGCTTCGTGGTGTAGAGCATTCGTGCCCGCATCACCTCGAAGGAGTAACCGCGCCCTTCACGGTTCTTGTCCTTGGCCAGTCGGTTGATGGACTCCGTGTAAGCGTTGGTGACGGGCATGTCCGTCTCGAAGTAGGTCATGGTCTCTTCGCGCCAGTTTCCCACTGCCCTGACCAGATCGCTCCAGACTTCCTTTTGGCCCTTCGGGATGGTGGCTATCCACTCGTCCAGGGCGGCTTCTGCCTGGAGCCGTGTGGTGGCGTCCCAGATGCCGTAGAAGCGCTCCTTGTGCTCGTAGGCGGCCAGCAGTTGCGGGAACGCGCCTGTCCAGGTCTCCATGATGAGGCGCTCCCGGTCTGAGACTTCGTGAGCGCGTTTCAGCAGGATTTTCCGGTCTCCCTTGAGAGTCCGGCTCTGGGACGGTTTCAGCTCCTTTCTGAGGCCCTTGCGCACTCTCTCTAGGGCATCGTTGGCCATGCGCACCACATGGAACTTATCGACCACGATNCGGGCCTGNGGCAGCACNGCCTTGACCGCTGCCCGGTANGGGTTCCACATGTCCATGCTGACGATCTCGACCTTCTGCCGGTCTTTCAGCTTCATCAGGTAGTTGGTCACCACGTCCTGGCGGCGGGTGGCCAGCAGGTCGAGCAGGGTTCGCTCCTCAATGTTGGTCAGAATGCAGCGGTAGCGCTTGTTCAGGTATAGCTCGTCAATGCCCAGGATGCGGGGCGTCTCGAAGCGGTGCCAGCGCCCCAGGAACTCGGCGCGGGCGTTGAAGATGTCGCGCACCGTCTTCTCGTCCAGGCCGGTCTGTGCCGCCACAAAGGTGTAGGGGTGGTTGAAGGATTCCTTCTCCACGTACTCATGCAGCCGCAGTGTCATACGGAATCCGTCCACCATCTCCGGTAGCTGGGGCCTGAATGTTGTCTTGCAGGCCCGGCAGGTGTATCGGCGGCGGACCACCCAGAGAGTGACCCGCTTGCCGTGGATGGGCAGATCACGATAGGGAACGTCACGCTTGCCGAACCGTACGAACTCACCCTGCACGCCGCATTCCTCGCAGGCGATGGGATCGGGCACGTCCACCTGGAAGTGCATTTCGTCGTCGGTTGATTTGCAGCCCAGTACTTGGTATTGCGGCAGGTGAAGGATGTTGTCGGGAAGTTCGGTCATGGTGTTGTATAGGCGTAGGTGTCAGTCAGATCCATCCGGCTCGGCATTGGTGTTTGCTTTTTTACCCAACAAGCTGCTGGAAACGAAAAGTAAGGCACCGAGGACAATTGCAATATCAGCCAGGTTGAAGGCCGGCCAATGCCAGTCTCGCCAATAGAAATCAAAGGAATCCACAACATAGCCGCGAAAGACCCGGTCAATCAGGTTGCCCATGGCGCCACCGAGGATAAGACTGTAAGCGATGGCTTCTCCTTTATGACGATTTTCAAGGATCAGCTTGATCAGAAAAATCGAGACCACTACCGCGATTCCGATAAAAAAGTAGCGCTGCCAGCCTCCACCATTCGCAAAAAGACTGAATGCGGCACCGGTGTTCCATAGGTGCACCCAGTTAAAGAACGGGGTCACCGAAACATACTCGCCATAGGCCATTGATTGCTGCACCAGCCACTTTACAGCCTGATCAGACGCTGCCAGCAGGCCCGATATGGACAATAGGGCATACGGCGAGAGCTTTTTGCCAATAATGAGCATTATTTAACCCTTCAACGCCAAAATGCGTCTGGCACCGTTAAGTACAATGCCCCCCGCGATGGTGCCGATAATCAGATCCGGATAATTGGAACCGGTCCACGCGACCAGGGCGCCGGCGGTGATGACCCCCAGGTTGATCACCACGTCGTTGGCCGAGAATATCCAGCTTGCCTTCATGTGCGCCCCGCCTTCCCGATGTTTGGATATGAGCAGCAGACAACTGGTATTGGCAATCAATGCGACGAATGCGATAGCCATCATCACCAGCGATTCAGGNTCACTNCCGAATNCAAAGCGTCTCANCACNTCNACGAGNACGCCNANAGCNANNATCAGNTGNAGTACACCAGCAAGNTNNGCGGCNCGNACCTGCATTTTCACNCNATGNCCAACCGCATAAAGGGCNATTGCCCGTACACCGCCGCATCGGCAAAATTGTCCAGGGATTCTCCAATCAGGCCGGTGGACTGGGCGATCAGACCGGCAGTCATTTCCACCACGAACAGAAGTGCATTGATGCCGAGCAACCAGCGCAGGGTCCCGGATTCTTGCTTAGCAGAAGCTGCCGAAAACTCGGCGGCCTTGATGGTCTCCGGATTTGCAGCGACGGTTTCCTGAAGCGAGGCGCCTAGCCCCAAGGTCTTCAGTTTCGAGGTGACGGGCTCGACCTCGCCGTCATGCACGACCTTCAGCCGGCGGTTCGACAAGTCGAAGGACAGCGCCCGAATCTCCTCAAAGCCGTTCAGGGCTAGGCGAATCATTCGTTCTTCTGATGGACAGTCCATCTTCGGCACGGCATAAACACTGACCCATCTCCCTGGCGCCTCGGAGGAGGCCTGTATATCGGTATCCGCTGCGGACGTTGCATCACCGCCACAGGCGCCACCACAGGATTTGCTCATGATACGACTCCACTTGAACAATGTTGTGGCTACCATTTAAAACTATAAAGCTAGCTATAAGGTCAATAGAGTAAAGAATCCGTTGGGGAGGAGGCTGATGCGCATTGGTCAGTTGGCGCAGTTGGTAGGGGTCGAAACACAGACGATCCGCTTCTATGAACAGCAGGGCTTGTTGCCGCCGCCTGATCGGCAGGACAACGGTTACCGTGTCTATACCGAGAAGCATGGTGAGGGGCTGGCCTTCATCCGTCGCTGCAGAATCCTGGGCCTGTCACTGGCTGAGATTCACGAACTACAGAGCTATCAGGACGACCCTCATCAGCCTTGTACCGCCGTCAACGCCTTGCTCGATGATCACATCTCTCATGTGCGGTCGCAGATAACCGCTCTGCAAGCGCTTGAGAAACAACTCGTTTCACTGAGAGCGAGTTGCAACGATGACCGGGAAGTTGAGGCGTGTGGGGTTCTTGCTGGAATTAGCGAAGGAAACATGCACCAGCAGTAGGTGAAGCATCAACCAGATAATCCGATGAGATGCCGGTCTGTCTCACTCTCATGCAAAGGTAAGATCAACCATTTAATCCGCTTACCCTTTATTATTCCGGTGCTGTACGCCTGGCTGGCGCCCTTCGCCAAGTCCGCCGACGCCGTGAAACATCAGTTGGAACAGGAGCTGCCCGGTGCACCGCGACAGACCCCCACCGCTTGAGTACGAACTGGTGCGCAGCCGGCGGCGCTCGCTGGAAGTGCGGGTGCGCCTGGACGGCAGCGTGCAGGTGCGCGCTCCACTGAGACTGGCCGCCTACCGGGTGGAAGCCTTCGTGGACTCACGCCGGGACTGGATCCGCGATCAGCAGCAACGCATGGCGGCCCGGCCCCGGGTGCGCTGGCGCGACGGCGACCCCTGCCAGTACCTGGGCGAGCCGCTCACCCTGCGCGTCGCCGCCGCCGCCAGGGCGCGGGTGGCACGCCACGGCGACCAGCTCCACGTGGGCGTGCCCGACCCCCACGACGAAGCCGCCGTCAGCCACGCGGTGCACGAGTGGTGGCGCGGGCTGGCGCGGACCCGCTTCCAGGAGAGCATCGAACGGCAGTTTCCCTGGTTCGCGGAACGGGGGCACCGGATGCCGCTGCTGCGGGTGAAAAAGATGCGCAGCCGCTGGGGCTCGCTGTCCCGGCGCGGCTACATCAACCTGAGCCTGGCGTTGATGCAGTATCCGCCGGCGGTGATCGACTATGTGGTAATGCACGAGCTTTGCCATCTGGAACATATGCACCACGGCCCCGCCTTCCATGCGTTAATGGACCGCCGGATGCCGGATTGGCCGGCCCGTAAACGGCGCCTGGACGGTTGAGGTTTTACGCTTTTTAAGGCGGTGTTGATTTTCAATTCATCGGCCATCCTATTTCATGGCCACATGGATACTTCAGCGCTTCTTCAAGAGATCAAACGTCGCGACCCNCACCACGTGAACTTTCAGCAGGCGGCGGCCAGCCTGTTGAAAAGCGTCTCCGGGTACCTCGACGACCATCCGGAGCTGCTCGAGCAGGGCCTGCTGGACCGCCTTCTGGAGCCCGAACGCGTGATCCGCTTCCGGGTACCCTGGGTCGACGACCAGGGCCGGGTGCGGGTGAACCGTGCCTACCGGGTGCAGATGAACGGCGCCCTGGGCCCCTATAAAGGGGGACTTCGCTTCCATCCGTCGGTCAATCTGGACGTGCTCTCGTTCCTGGCGCTGGAGCAAACCATCAAAAACGCACTGACCGGCCTGTCGCTGGGCGCCGGCAAGGGCGGTGCCGATTTTAATCCGAAGGGCCGCAGTGACGACGAGATCATGCGGTTCTGCCAGGCGTTCATGGTCGAATTTCACCGCCATATGGGGCCCGACACCGACGTGCCCGCCGGCGACATGGGCGTCGGCATGCGGGAAGTGGGCTATCTGTTCGGCATGTACCGCAAGTTGTCCGGATCGTTCAACGGCGCCTTTACCGGCAAGAGCCTGGACTTCGGCGGTAGCGTGCTGCGGCCGGAAGCCACCGGTTATGGGCTGATCTATTTTCTGCAGCGCATGCTCGCCCAACAGGGCGAGGCGCTGGCCGGTAAAACCGTGGCGGTGTCCGGTGCCGGCAACGTGGCGCGGCACGCCTTCGCCAAGGCACTGGACGAGGGCGCCACCGTGGTGACGCTCTCGGATTCCAAAGGNACCGTCTTCGCGGAACAGGGCCTGACCAAGGCACACCTGGAAGCGGTAGAGGACATCAAAGCGGACGGCGCCGGCCTGGACCGGCTCGCCGAGCGTTTCGACGGGATCCGCTATCACGCCGACAGCCGGCCCTGGGGCTTTCCCTGCGACGTGGCGCTGCCCTGCGCCACCGAGAACGAGCTCAACGACGACGATGCTCATCAACTGGTCAAGAACGGCTGCCGCTGGGTGGCGGAAGGGGCCAATATGCCGTGCACCGCCGAAGCGNTATCGGTGCTGCGCGACAACCGGGTGATCTATGCGCCGGGCAAGGCGGCCAATGCCGGTGGCGTGGCGGTGAGCGGCCTGGAGATGAGCCAGAACAGCCGACGGGAATCCTGGCCCGCNGAAGAGGTGGACCGCCGGCTAAGGGCCATCATGGAGCGTATCCACGATCGCTGCCTGGAGCACGGCGGTGACCACCGGGAGCCGGACTATCTNACCGGTGCCAGCGTCGCCGGGTTTCAGCGCGTGGCCCGCGCCATGCGCGGGCAGGGCGTGATCTGAATCACCCGCCGTTCAGTCGGCGGGCCGNACGGTCAGTTTGTGCTGGGCGAGCCGCGGCGGATCCGGGAAATCGATCAGCGCCTCGGCGCCGATGTCACGTAGGAACGCGTCCGCCCGCTGNCGCTCTGGCGCCGACATGCCGTTCAAATGATCCCGNACCCGTTGGATCATCCACAGGCTGTANGGGCGGATAATGCGCGAACCCACGCGGCCTTCCAGGCTGAAGTCGTGGTTGCCGAGNGCGCGCGGCAGTGGTTCGCCGGGATTTTCCGCCATCCAGGCGCTGACGTACCCGGCGATGTCCACCATCGCGGGCAATTGCTCCCTGGCCATGCGCCGCAGCACCGGCAACAGGGTCTCCGGAATCGAATCGGTGTCGTCCAGCGGCGTGCGCAGGCCCTCGGGCTGGAAGTGCAGTTGCTCCACCCAGCGNGTCACGTTGGGGGCGCGTTCACGCATCAGCTTGCCAGCGGTGGGGTCGCGGTAGAGGTGCGCGTACAGCGGACCGATCAAGCCGAAATCGCCGAGTGTCGCCTGGCTACCGAGCAGTGCCGGCTGGACCGCGAAGTGGGCGTCCAGTTCGGCCAGCAGCGCTTCATAGGAGGCNTCCACCGCCGGCACCATGTTCGGGGACGCGCCCAGCAACGTGGCCGCCTTGGAAAACGGCACCGCCAGCTTCTGGCCGATGGCGAACTGGTTCTCCGGCGTTTCCTCGGGCGCGTTCATGGCGCCGAACTGCGCCATCGCCCACTCGCTGTCGTAATACCAGCGGTAGTGCATGGCCGGGATCACCAGCCACTCGTCCCCGTAGGCCTCCAGCATCAGTGACACTAACTTGCGCAACGGCGTCACCGGATGCACGGACGGCGTGGCGCCGTNGTTCCGCTGAGCCTCATCAAGCGCTTCGATGATCACGGTGCTGTCCTGCAGCATGCGGCCGTCGGCGGCGCGCAGCACCGGAATGACCGGCGCGCCCACCGCCGGCAGAATGACGGTCCGGTAGACGTCGGCGGTGGAGAGCTGTTCCTCGAAGGGGATGCCGGCCCAGCGCAGGTAGGCGCGCACTTTCCCGGTGAAATAGCTGACTTCGGCCCCGTACAACGTGGTGGTCATGGTCTGGTTCCTGGTTCCGTTTTTGGCGGGCAAGAAAAAACCCCGCGTAAGGCGGGGTTCTTCCCGGTCGTTGAGGTCGTCTTATTCGCCGACGACGTTCGCGGCCTGCGGTCCCTTGGGACCTTGCTGAATGTCGAAAGTGACTTTCTGACCTTCCGCCAGGGTGCGGAAGCCCGAGCCGTTGATTGCGCTGAAATGGACGAACACGTCGGCGCCACCGTCATCCTGGGAAATGAAGCCAAAACCCTTGGATTCGTTGAACCATTTAACGGTACCAGTAGCCATTGAATCTATACCTCGAAAACTGAACGTAGGGTGTTGCTTGCAAACCAGGAGGGGGTGTTCGGAGACTTCTTGGGCTTCACGCGAAGGAAGGCAACTACCAAAACCAACCACTGCCAAATCTGCAGCAATTTGACTTTACTACCGTTTTTTGTACCGATCCAACCCTTTTTTTGTTACCGGAAAACGGCCCCNCGCCGGGCTTATTTGAACCCGGCGGCGATCTCCAGTTCGCGGATCGATTGCTCCAGATAGTCCAGCAGACGCTGCATGGAAGGCAGGGTCCGACGGCAAGCGATCAAGCCGAATTCAATCTGGTCGCGGTAGCTGGTGAGGGTCATGTTCAGNGCGATCCGGTCCAGCACGATGGATACCGGGTACATCCCTTCCAGCCGCGCCCCGTTCCAGTACAGCGGCTCACGNGGCCCCGGCACATTGGAAATAATCACATTGAACGCACGCCATTTCGGCGCCAGGCCGGTGAGCAGGTTCAGGCCGGTGGGCGCCATGCTTAAGGCGGTGAAATTCAGAATTTCTTCCGAGCTCATTTGTGCGAAACGATTCTTTGCTTCGCGCACCGAGGCCTGCACCACGCGCAGACGATTGGCCGGGTCGCAAATGTGCGTGCCCAGATTGGCGAGAATCATGGCGATCTGGTTGCCGCCGGCGCTGTCGTCCTTGCGCAGGGACATCGGCACCATGGCGATCAGGGGGCGGTCCGGCAGAGCGTTCTGGCTGATCAGGTATTCGCGCAGCGCGTGGCCGCACATGCTCAGCACCACATCGTTCAGNGTGCAGTTAAACGCGCCGGACAAACGCTTGAGGCGATCCAGCGAATANCTCTGTGCCGCGAACCGCCGTGACCCGGTGATGCACTGGTTAAGGATGGTGTCCGGNGCCTGGAAGATNGAGACGAAATTCGGGTCGTCCTTGGCCTTCTGGGTAACGCTGTAGATCTCCCGGGCGAGCGCCGGCACGGTGGCGATCTGACGGCTGGCGCCGGTGGTCAGACGGGCCAGGCTGCTGACCGCGTCCACCGGGTTGCTGGGCAGGCCCCGGCCGCGCTTCTTCGGCTTGTAGGCCCACACCGGCGGCAGATCCCGCTCTTCCGGGTCCGGCGACAGCGCGCGCATGCCCATGCGCATGGCGGAGATGCCGTCCACCACCGAATGATGCACCTTGGTATACAGCGCGAACTGACGGCCGCGAATGCCCTCGATCAGATGGGCTTCCCACAGAGGCCGCTCCCGATCGAGCAGGTTGGAGTGTTCCGCGGAGACCAGCGACAGCAGCTCACGAATACGGCCGGGTTTGGGCAGCGCCTCATGGCGGAAATGGTGATCCATGTCGAACTGATGGTCTTCCATCCACTGGTACTGGCCGAAGCGGCGGGTCAGACGCTGGTTGAACGGCGGTTCCGGCGAGGAATACTCGCGGATCGAGCGCGCCAGCTCGCTGACGTACTTGGGCCCGGCGCCCTCGGGAAATGAAAACAACTGCAGTCCCGCCACATGCATCGGTTGTTGGCGCTTCTCCAAATACAGAAACAGTTGATCCACGGGACTCAACGTTTTCATGCCATCCCCTTTTTATTATGGAAAGTGGTGATTTCTTTCATATTAGCAGAGCCTTTCCGGCCTGACTGTGCCTTCCTTGTAAGAGTTCCAAGGTACCCCGGTGGTGCGGGTAACGCTTGTAAAATCATGGGTTGCAAGATATCTGCCATGGTCTCGCCACCGGCCGGTCATACCGCGTCTTCAGGCTGAGCCTGACATTCAAAGGCGGAGCCAGACATGAAGGCGTTATTCTGGGTAATCGCCGGTACCTTGGTGGCCGGTGGCGTCCACGCGGACGTTCTGATCAGTGAGTATGTGGAAGGCAGCGGCTTCAACAAAGCCCTGGAACTCTATAACGGTGGCGCGGATACCGTCAGCCTGGACGGCTACCGCCTGGAACGCTANTCCAACGGCGGCACCGACGCCTCCGGCGTGCTCGAGCTGGACGGCGAGAGCCTGGCCGCCGGAGCGGTGCTGGTGATCGTCAGCAGCCAGGCCGGCGCGCCGCTGAACGGGCTCGGCGATATCAGCAGCGGCGTGATCAGCCACAACGGCGACGACGCCTANGTGCTCCGCGACGCCAACGGCGTGGTCGACAGCTTCGGCCGTGTCGGCGAGGACCCGGGCAGCGCCTGGGGCAGCGGCGACACCACCACCGTTAACCAGACCCTGCGCCGGCTGGAAACCGTCACCACCGGCGATACCGTCATTGATGACGCCTTCGACCCCGCCGACCAGTGGCGGGCCTTTCCCGAGGACACCCTGGACGGCCTGGGCGTCTATGGCGAAGGGGCCGGCGACGGTGGCGGCGACGGNGGCGATCCGCCCCCGGCGCTGGGCGCCTGCGGCGACGCGGACACCCCGGTGTCGGTGGTGCAGGGCAGTGGCGCCAGCACACCCCTGGACGGCGAAACCGTGGTGGTGGAATCCGTNGTCAGCGCCGTCTACCCGGACCTGGACGGCTTCTTCCTGATGGAGCCGGTCGCCGACCGGGACGACAACCCGGCCACNTCGGAGGGCCTGTTCGTGTACGCCCCCGACNCGGCGGTGAACCCCGGTGAGCGGGTCCGGCTGGCGGGCACCGCCGGCGAATACTTCGAGCAGACCCAGGTGAGCCTGCAGGGGGATCCGCTGGTCTGCGCGGTGGAGCAAACCCTGGAGCCGGTGGCCTTCGCGCTGCCGTTCGCCGATTTGAGCGCCCCGGAAGCCCTGGAAGGCATGCTGGTGAATGTCAGCCAGACGCTCACCGTCACCGAGGTTTATAACCTGGCCCGTTTCGGCAGCGTGGTGCTCGCCGAGGAGCGCCAGTGGATCCCCACCCAGGTGGCGGAACCGGGCGCCCCGGCGAAGGCGGTGGCGGACCGCAACGCCNTGGGCCGCATCATCCTCGATGACGGCCTCAACANCCAGAACCCGGAGCCGGTGCGCTATCCCGNGGGCGGTCTTTCCGCCACCAATACCCTGAGGGTGGGCGACCGGGTCGACCCGGACTTCCACGCCATTGTCAGCTACAGCTTTGAAGAGTGGCGGCTGCAGCCGGTGGACGAAATCACCTTCCGCGCCGCCAACCCNCGCCCGGCGGCGCCGCCCCGGGCGCCGGGCAGCAACCTNCGGGTGGCCGCCTTCAACGTGCTCAACTTTTTCAACGGCGACGGCCAGGGCGGCGGCTTCCCCACCGCCCGCGGCGCCGACAACGCCGAGGAGCTGGCGCGTCAGAAAGCCAAGCTGGTGGCGGCGCTCACCGCCCTGGACGCGGACATCATCGGTCTGATGGAAATCGAGAACGACGGCTACGGACCGGATTCGGCGATCGCCGAACTGGCCGAGGCCCTGGGGCCGGCGTGGCGCTTCGTGNCCCACGGCGAGGCCGGGCTGGGCAGCGACGCCATCGCCGTGGGGCTGCTCTACCGCGACGACGTGGTGGCCGAAGCCGGCGAGGCGGCGACCCTGGACACCGGNGCCTTCGGCAACGAGACCAACCGCCAGCCGCTGGCGCAGAGCTTCCGCCTGCTCAACAACGACNAAGTGCTGACGCTGGTGGTGAACCACTTCAAGTCCAAGGGCAGTTGTCCGGACGACGGCATCAACGCGAACCAGGACGATGGCCAGAGCTGCTGGAACGCGGAGCGCACCCAGGCNGCGCGAGGACCAGCTCGCCTGGCTGGCCGGGCAGCCCACCGGCGTGGCCGACCCGGACGTGCTGGTGCTNGGCGACCTGAACGCCTATGCCCTGGAAGACCCGGTGCGGGCCTTCCAGGACCAGGGCTTCGTGGATCTGCTCACCCGCTTCCAGGGCGACCAGGCCTACAGCTATATCTTCGACGGCGAAACCGGACATCTGGATCACGCCCTGGCCAGCCCGTCCCTGGATGCCCGGGTGGTCGACGCCGGCGCCTGGCACATCAACGCGGACGAACCCCGGGCGCTGGATTACAACCAGGANTTCAAAAGCGATCAGCAGATCGANGNCTTCTTCGCNGCCGACNCCTACCGGTCGTCCGACCACGACCCGCTGCACGTCGACCTGAACCTCACCGTNNACGACGGCGAGGCGGCCCCNCCGGCCGACGAGGACAGCG
>FUFK010038565.1_pt1 | contig 50571 bp, 61 predicted proteins | sample 1021851 | NCBI WGS metagenome assembly FUFK01 (sample SAMEA51879418, study PRJEB19060) | metagenome | reverse complement strand
TTGCTCCAGCATTTTCAAATAATAAAGTAACTGCACTAGCATGAGAAGCACCATCAACCATTGAACCACTGCTAACAGATGGTGTCAATGATAATGGACTACCACTATCAGCAAATAAAGCAAGACAAGTTTTTGTTACCGCAGTTACTGTGCCACGCATTGTTAAGCTAATTTCATACATCTGTGTATCTGGCCTATGATGACCTTGGTTCTTTACTTGCCCATAAATACCATTTCGACTTGGTGCAACATCAACTGGAGCTGATGCTTGCTCAATGTTAAAATCTACTACTTGAAGAAAATCCCAAGTATCACCAGCAGCGTGTGCTGTACCTAAATTAGCAGAACCACTGCCAATCGCAACTTTTATATCACTTCTTGGTTGAAAATTTGTAGCCATTATTCACTTTCCTTTTTTGGTTTTGCACTTTCTAAATGCTTTTCTAATTCTTTTGGCACAGAGTCTATNTCTACCTCATNGCCTGCCATTAGTCTCATATGCTTTGCTGGACTACCAAAGGCATTGTAGTTTTTACTGTCATCAAGCTTTTTATAGCTATCTTTTGCTTTATATTTCATCCTATCACTTCCATTACTGATACGTTTACTTCCATACTGGCCGATACTAAATCAGGATTATCTTCATCTTTAGCATATTCTATCGAACTAACATTAGCATTATAGAATTGTCTTGAGCCTGATACAGTATAGTTTCTATTATTGTAAATAAGTCTTTTCATTCTTTCAGCAATCTCAGATACTTGCTTTAATGTAAGCTTTGTATAATTGCCTGCTAAATCTACTTGATATGACACATTTACTGTGTACTCACGTATCTTTGCTGTACTTAAAGTCTCATTTAATTCATCAGAAACTGGCGTTATCAAAAAACTTTGATTACCCTCATGGGCATCGTAATAGATCGGCATTGAAAATTCATCAGCAATAATGCTAGATAAACTTTCAATGACCCGATCGTAGATAACATTTTCGTAAGAAATTGCCATCTATATTAACGGCGCTTAGATGACATCTTGCGCTTTTTCATCACTTTTTTCTTGAGCTTCTTCTTCTTTTTGCCCATCTTACCATATCCTTTACCCATTGGCATAACGTTACTCCTTATCTGTAGATTTGACCTGACTTGATTGTTCCAATTGGCAGTTCGTCACTTTGAAAAATGATTGACCATTCATCATTAGCAACATACACTCCTGCCTGAAATCTTATCCTTGCTCCATAAGCAAGTGGTTGATAATCACCATTTACTTGCTCGGCATCCACTACCTTNTGCATACGCAGACCTTCNCTNTTCTTGACATATACATCGTATTTNACTGGACTNNNNGTACCTAATGCAAACGTNCCACCAGTAGAAATAACTACTCTTACCTCATCATAATCCACCGCTGGTGGACCATGCAGCTTGATATCTTCAACATAACCAGTTGTAGAGCCGTTAAGAGATATTTCTTGTATTACGCCTTTTTCTGACGCAAACGAAGTCTCATTAGACATTACATATTCACGGCGTTTTAGCTTATCTAGCAGTCCAGTACCATCAGGATTAATTGCCATCTCTTCAATGGCTTGTGCTTTTTCAGTATCGTGACTTCTTACCAGGTCGGCGCAGGCGAGAATGGCGTTTATACGAACGATTATAAAATCATAGTTTCGCTCGCTTGCGCCTTGGTATGTGGTGTTTGCACGCTTATAGATAGGTCTATCTAAGTAGGACCGCATGAGATCGGCCTGCTCTTTACATATCCTAGTCTTTAAATCTTCCCAGTCTTGTCCTGCTTCAAATACTGCGCTATTTAAAGCAGATACAGAACTAGATTCTAAATAAAAATCAACGCTATCTGTTGACTCATTATATTTGTATTCATTATCTGCGTTAGGTGTATCAGTGACCTTAGTTAGTTCTACACCATCTTTGTATAAATTTTCTACATAGCCAACATCAGATAAGCGGTACAAATTACTACTTACTGTAGTCCAATTAGGCGCGCATACGCGCTTTCTATCATAGCGATCGATGTCATTAACTACGCCTTGTAAGTCGGTTGTAATGTTACAGAATGAAGAATATATACTGCTCATGCTCTAGCCATTTCCTCAATGTTTGGAAGTAATGTAATGTTTGGTATCTCAGCAGTCGCTATTAAAGCAAGGATGAGCGAAAATATCTCACCATGTGCGTTGTAGTCACGGCGTAGTTCTTTTTCTAGCTCTTTGAGTTTGCACATTACTTCTATCATGTTTTCTATTTTTTGTACTTCACTATCCATATGCTTCTACTATCTTCACAAAATGGTCTACAGTACCTTTACCACGTGCAGTGTTGTAATACTGCTTCCATTGACGAGCTTGGTCCAATAATGTCTTTGGCAGTTTTTGTGGCACTCTGCGCCAATGCAATCTGCAAAAAGCAATCTGTGCTTTGACGTTATACGTTAAAATAATGCGCCAAGCATCTTCATTAGGACTAGTAAAAAAACGCCAGTCTAACATACAAGCATTTGCTACCTCACGCATCAAATCTTCTCTATACGCGAGGTAGTTCTTGCATATATCAACGGCATTGTGTGGTTCGCACTGGAAGAATCCACGTGCTACATTGTTACCACCTTTTTGATATAAGTACTCATACTTTGATTCAACAAGGCCAGTATTATATACTAGCGACACTGCTTCCTGACTATGCAGGCCAATATCATGCAATGTCTCATCAATGAGATTGATCATTTGGTCTTTATTGACCATCTAGAACTTCCACACTAATCTGCCAATNGCGACAATAACATCCATGCATTCTTTAGCGATNGCTTGTTGTTCCTGCTTAGATACTTTGCCATCTTTTTTAGCATCGTGATATTTCTGTGCTACTTCTTTTATTTCTTTAATTAAAGGTCTATAACGCACAGCAGCCATTGTACCTCACTGCGCCTAAGATAATTACTAGCATATATGCTGCATTACTAAGTGATAACCATTCCATATTATTTTCTTTCCTTGAGTATTTGTTTTATTTCATCGATGTCTTGCATAATAACATCGAGTTTATAATTAACTAAATTTTCGTCAGCTTCGTATTGACGCTTATCTATTTTAAGCTCTAATTCCTTTTTTATGCTACTAACATCTGCTTTCATAAATCCAAAAGCAAGTGTCATAGAACCAATAAGTACTACTATTGTAACAATATTCTCAATAGATACATTAGTGTTTAACTTTACCATTTTTTACAACTCCAGTAACGCGCAGTTAGCTTATTCTTACCAGCAGGCGTATCACATTTGTGCCTGGCCCTAAAAGATTTACGCCTAGCAGGACTGCTTTTTTTGATACGCATATTTGGATCGCCATAACGTATTAACTTCACTTTCTTACCTACTTTAGCAAGCACTGCAAATTTCTTACGCTTACCCGGAGTACGCTTTGGTTTATTATAACCACTAAATCTTTCACCGCGATATGTGATCATTTTGCACCACCATTTATTCTTCCTCTTATAAAACTTAATTCATCCGATAGTTCGCGCCAAAAACGCTCTCTATCCTTATCACTAGAATTAAGTCGATCAATTAATTTTACATTTATCTGCATNGCTNNATCNTGCACNGCTTCCATTTTNTGTATGCTTTGCTTGATTTCTTCNAGGTCNTCNGANTGCGCTTTGTTTTCTTGGATTAAGTTGTATAAAACAAATCCGAACATCAAAGCGATAAAACCAGCCGAACCGAGCTGCAAATACAATTCCGCAAGTTCTGTCATCTAGCTCTCCTAACTTTTGCTCTAGTTGATTTACTATATTTAGCACGTTGCTTACCTCGTTTGCTTGCAGCACGCTTTCTTCTGTTCTCATATGCCTTTTGTGATGGTGTCATGGATGCACGTACACTAGCAGGAAGATATCTACCGCGCTTTCTGCGAGGCTTTTTGCTATCTTTTGGGTTNACGTATCCCCANTTCTGTTTTGTCCATTTTTTNAGGCTTTTTTGTGATTTTTTAAGTGCCATTATCTGTATCNACCACCAGCTTTTTTATATGCTCTTGCTAACATTTGGGCCTTNCGAGCNGACCATTGNCCAGCTCTACCGCCTTTACTNCCTGCTTTTATNCGATANAANANTCTTTTNCGTAAGNGCAGGCTTTGTATAATTACCAGCTTCGTTTACGCGTGATCTTGTACGTTTTTTCTTACGTGGCATTNTTTACTCTCCGCAACTCTCGGTTAATAAAATAGNTATGATTAAANTCATCTTCAGATAGCTCTATTTTCGTTTCGGTTTTCCAAAAATGTTTAATGGATTTATATCGAGTGACTTTTTGTACCATGCTTCAATCTCTTTCATCTCAGCATCATGTATTGACTTGAGGTCAGCAACTCGNTGCTCAAGTTCGTCAATTCTTCTGTCATTATCTCTAATTGACTGCGTAATCTNATTGTACGTATAAACAAGTCCAGCGATGAGAACAATACCTTGCAAAAGCCACTTAGCGTTGATATGCAAAGACAGATTATCATCAACGATTCCAGCTTTGTAGCTCCGCGCTGTTTGTGGATTGTAACTCTTTTCACTACTCATACCTCAAAACCAGCTATAGACCACCCACCATCGCAGCTACCAAGCAGCACTAAACCACCTAGCACAATAATTAAAAATGCTATTATAGTAACGTAATCTTTCCAGTCTTCGTTCATTATAGTTCTGTTGCTACTCCATTTATCAGTGTGTGTCTACCCACTTGGATTGCTCCAATCGTATCGCTATGATGATTTTGGCATTGAGCATCATAGTCGGACTGGGCAGTAATCCAAGAATTAGTCCTTGATACTACTGCCCCATCACTTGTAACGACATACGAATTATCCTGCGCATCAAATGAAACTTCCTCATCAGCACTAAATCGATAAGTATTTGTTCCATTACCACGTGGTTTAAATATATAAACCTTGTGGCCTTGTGCGCATCTTCGTACTAGCATTACTCTTCGTCTTTGTCCTCAGATTCTAAAGACTCTTTAAGACGAGATATGAACGCCTCTTTGCCGACAGTCAGTTGATCTACGTTAAATGCCATAGAACTAATCTTGTTTTCAAGATCAGCAATATGATTTACCATAGCCTTCTGCTCATCAGTCAAATCGTCAATGTCATACTCTTTGTCGAAGAGATTTAGCTTTTGTTTTTCTTTTTTAGCCATTTTATACCTTATGTGCTATAAGTGACCAGGTTGATTAAAGTGCTTCTAAGTCTGATTTGAGAGCTTCCCAATCAGCTTTTTCTGATTGTAGCCTAGATATTTCGCCATCTACTCTTGCAATCTCTCTATCAATTTGAGAGATTTCAAAAGATTGAACTGCATCATCTAAGGCTTGTCCATTCATTGGATTGAATTGTTTCTTTACTAATTGCAATTCTTCATGTGATTCTTCAGCTTCTGCTTCACGAATTACATTTCCATCATCGTCTAATACTTCGCTTACTGCTTCTTTATCGATGATTTTTTGCTTTCGTACAGAACAACATTCATCCTCTTTACCTTGAATATAATTTATCATTATTTATCCTTGAGTTGTTGTTTAAGTTCATTCACTTCGGCACTTAGTTCTTGTACCGCTTTAATTAATGGAAGAACAAATGCTTCAAAAGATACATTCTGTCTACCATCAGGATTTTCATCCCATCCACTAAAAGTATCTACGCCTTGTTTATCCAATGCTTGTTTTACTTCTTGAGCAATTAAACCATGTATGACTTTATCGCCACCCATAGGTTCTTTATCATTCTCATCGTAAGCGTTCCATTCTTTTGGAAATTCGCTTGGTGATTTATGCTTATATGTTACTGGTCGTATATCGTTGATAAACTCAAGACCTAATGTATCATCTTTTATTTCTTTCTTTTGTCTTATATCGGAAGAGTGTGTCCAAGTAGCATTAGTATTGTAATCATTATAAATATGACTCGTACTATTACCAATATGAACTCTAGCATTAGCAGTTCCAGTAAGATTTGTTCCCATAACTATTTGATTTGAACCAGCACTTGCAGATACATCAGTACCATATCCTAATAATACATTTTGCTCTCCGCTAGTAATCGTATCACCTGATTGATAACCAATAGCAACATTTCTCGGACCTGATGTCAAAGCAGTAAGAGCTTGTCTGCCTATTGCTATTTGACCATTAGATTGACCGCCACTTGTTTTTCTAAGAGCATCTGTGCCGATAGCAATATTATGGTCTATTGTTACTCCACCAGTTCCTAAATCAGCACCACTTAAAGCATTAACACCTATTGCAATATTGTAATCAATATGTCCGCTTGTACCTTCATCCATAGTTGACATTGCATTGTATCCTATTGAAATGTTTCCTATTTCTCCAGCACCTAAAGAACCACTAGCACCATATCCAAGTGCAGTATTCCTTATTCCAGTAGTAATTGCATTTAAAGCATCAAAACCTACCGCTACATTGTTTCCACCAGTAGTCAATGATTCTAAAGAGCCATATCCTAGTGCTGAATTATTAGAACCACTAGTGATAGACATACCTGATTGATAACCAACAACAGAATTACTATAAGAAGAACTTCCTGAATGCAATGCTTTAAAACCTATTGCAACATGATTTGAACCAGTTTCAGCACTTCCAGCACCCCATCCTAAAGCGGTATTGTATCCATTTGTAGTAACCGCACTTAAAGATGTAGCACCTACTGCTGTATTAAATATTCCAGTAGTTATTGCATCACCAGACTGATAACCAACTGCTACATTACTACCGCCAGTTGTGATTGCACTTAATGATTGATAACCAACAGCAGTATTACTACTAGCTCCATTCATTGCTCCATCTAATGTAAAATTACCAATACCAACATTATAAGTAGGTGCAGAAGTTGTCCATCCACCAGCACCTGAATTAACGCCTAAAAATGTATTATGATAACCAGCTACACCATTTGAATCATACATTGCATTTGTACCAATAGCAGTATTTGAATCACCAGTAATATGTTCTTGACCAGCGTTAATTCCAATCCATGTACAATTTGATGCAGTAGTTTGAGACTTTCCAGCTTGATATCCAACTGCAATATTATTACCACCTGATGTCAAAGAAGTGAGAGCTTTATATCCTACTGCAACTGTACCATCTGCACCACTTGTCAAAACTCCTCTTCCAGCTTCTCTACCAATTATTACTGCACTATCTATATCAATATCTGCATCTCCAGCGTAATGCCCAATAACAATAGTTCCTTCATTTGTTTGACTGGTTGCCATAGCATTTCTTCCAATAGCAATACAAGCATTAACTACATTACCAGCACCATCACTATTAGATGCCATTGCATCGTATCCAATTGCTACATTATTTTGACCATCATCTAAAAATCTACCAGCAGCTTGCCCAATGTAAACATTATTAATTGCAGATATGTTGTCAGAATCCGCTTCATATCCAGCATTCCATCCAATAAAAACATTACTACCATTAGAATCTGAACTATATCCAGCCTGATAACCAACTGCTACATTGTTGCTACCAGTATTAATAGATCTCCCAGCTTGACTTCCAAGCAAAACATTATTTACTCCAGTTGTTACACCAAGACCAGCATTCCAACCTATTGCAATATTATAATCACCTGAAGTAATATTACTCATTGATGAATAACCAATAGCTATATTGCGCAACGCACCATTTAATGGAGAATCCATACTAAAATGACCAATAGCAATATTTTCATTCGAAGCTGCATTTGTCCAAGTTCCACCTAAAGCAGATTGCCCTATAGCGATATTATGAACTGAACCTAGTGATGTAGAACCAGCGTTTGCATCCATCATTGCATATCTACCTATAGCGTAGTTTATACCACCAGTTGGACCTGCATACATTGCTTGTTGTCCTATTGCTATATCACCAGTTGCTGTAGCACTATGCCCAGCACTTTCACCTAAATAAACTTGTGCAGTTCCAGCACCTGAATTTCTACCAGCCTCATGTCCTATTAAGACACTATTATCACCTTCATTAAATAAACCAGCTCTTTCTCCTATTACTACTACTTGTTGAACGGCATTATCTCTTTGTGCTTCAGAACCTATTATTACATTCGCAACACCAGTTATACTATACCCAGCTTTATATCCCAATGAAACATTTCCTGAACCAGTAGTAATTGAATATAAACTTTGATAGCCTACAGATGTGTTATTACTATGCGATTGTCCACTCGCACCATATTGAGATTGATAACCTATTGCAGTATTATCATCTCCAGTAACATTTTTTTCTAAAGCACTTGTACCTACTGCGACATTGGAATCACTTTCAGTTCCATAATACATTGCTTGATGTCCTAAGACTGTATTACTGCCACCAGTTGTCGTAGAATATGCCGATTCTTTACCTATGGCAACATTAGCACTTGCAGTAGTAACTGAGAACAAACTTTGATAACCTACTGCTGTATTATTACTATGTGATTGCCCACTTGCACCAAACATGCTATCTCTACCGATAGCTACATTTCTTACACCAGTATTATTGTAATATGAGGAATTGTATCCCATAGCTACATTGCTACCACCAGTAGTAACTGAGTACATACTTTTATAACCTACAGCAGTATTGTTTGCAGATGTATTATTACTAGCAATACCACTTGATTTCATTGTTTCATAGCCTATTGCGACATTGTTGCCACCGCCACCTATATATCTACCAGCAGAACTACCCATGTATACATTATAAGATTGATTAGCACTATGACCAGCATTATTACCAACGTATGTATTATGACTATTGCCAGTTATAGAATAACCGCTAGATGAACCAACAAGTGTGTTATATCTACCACCAGTTATATTGTAACCCGATTGATACCCAACTGCGACTGTATTATCACCAGTAAAAGTACTTTGCAATGCAAAATAACCTATTGCTACAGAATCGTGTCCAGTTGTTGTTGAAAGCATACTAGCATGTCCAACCGCAGTATTATTTGAAGCACTTTGCCCACTAGCACCTCTTAAGGAAACATTTCCTATTGCAGTATTATTCGCTCCAGTAACATTGTAAAATAAAGCTCTGTAACCTATCGCAGTATTTTCATTAGAGGTTGTGGTGTTTGCACCCGAATCCTCGCCAAAAAATGTATTAAAAGAACCACCACTAGCTAAATCTAATCCAGCACCTTTTCCAAATATTGTATTTGATGTACCACTATCATTATTAGATAGACTAATGCGAGAGTTGGAATCAAGAACAAATCTCGTTGTAGCACTAGGTTGAAATTTTATACTACCACCACTTTTAATAAAAAAGTCATTAGCGTCAGAATGGTTAATTTCATTACCATCAAATAATAAATTATATGTACCATCAAAAATGTGGAGCTTATTGCTAGGCGAAGTTGTACCGATGCCAACACGATTATTTGGTATATCAAGATGAATCATTTCATTACCAACATCTCCAGCATCTGTTAATGACCTTATTTTAAAAGAATCATCTCCTTGCCTTATCTGAATTTTTTTCGCATTTGAACCGCCACCAGTATCTGTCATAATTATGTCAGAAAAAGTTGTACCCTCTAATTGTACTCTAGCATTTCCGCTTGATGATTGTAAAAATACATTTTGTTCGCCACTACCAGCAATATGAAGATTTTTGCTAGGTGTAGATGTACCTATACCAGTCTTGCCATCTCCAGTAATTGTTAATCTTGTTGTATTATTAGTTGCTAAATAAAGAGGTATATTACCATAAGTACCAACTTGTACGCTTGCACCAGCAAAAAGAAATCCTCTTAATGTAGAATTTTGATATAAATCGTTTTGACCTTGAAAGGATGTTCTGCCAGTTGTAGGTCTTGTATTATCTTGAAAATTAAAATAAGCACCTTCTTTTACATCTAAAGTGCCTTCTATTATCTCATCGTAGGCAAAACTACCACCACCCTCAACTTTAAAATCTCCAGTAATAGTTAAATCGCCATCAACTGTACCGCCACTAGCTAAACCAGCACTTACATTACTTATCATTGATTTTAGCATTCTACTATCCTAACCGCTCCAGTTGTTGTTGAGGTTGAGTTATAATTAAAATAGATCGTATTACCCAAGCCTCTTGGAACTGTAATAAATGTTAATGTGTTCTTTGGTATTAATAAATCGTTTGAAGCGTTTACATTTGTTTCACTTGTTGTAAAATTAAAAAATATCTCGACCGCTGCGTAAATACCAATACATCCAGCAGTTGCTCCAAGTGATACATGTGTAGTATTAGCAACATCAGCGCTTGATCCTGCTGTGCCTACACTCTTGACGGACCATTCACCACCAGTCGTTGTATTTAGTGATTCTTGGACAGAATGTTTATGTAAATTTGCCATTAGCTTGATCTCCTATGCACAATTGCGAAATCACTACTAGCAACAGTAACAGATGTCCATTGTCCATAAATGGTCTGCCCTGCCTTAATTGTTACATCGGATAAAGTATCCCATATGTCAGTATCAGAACTAGTCGCAGATACGACTGCATCAACTGATAAAGCAGTGATTGCTACATATACATGGGAATTGACTGTTGCTCCGGTGACATAATCATAACCACCACCAGCGGTGATAATGTTTAGCGCTTCCTGCGCGGTATAACGGTGTAAATTGCTTGTTGCCATTTTCTCTCCATCTCTAAGGTTAGGCGAACCGTGAACGAGACATAATTAAGATTTATTTCTTAAATATCTTTTTCTTTTTCTTTGCTTCAGACTTTACAATCTTCGGCCCACCAAGTTTATTACTAACTACTTCATACCCATCATTAACATACTCTTGCGCTTCTTTGCGAGAGCTTACATGCATGGTGTGTTTGTTTTTTCTAAGTATAATCATAATAGTCTTTCATATATTGCACTGGGCGATGACAAACAGCCACCGCCCAGCATAGTTTCCATTACGGATTAAGGAATTCAATTCCTTTCACATGGTTACTTGTAGTAACTGCTGTACCATAAATGATGTCAGCAACAACTTTAGTACCAAGATAGTCAACAGAATACTCAGACTGTACTCTGATGTCCTGCTGAACCGCAACAGCGATCGCACTCTTATGTACTAAGTATGCAGCTTCAATACCAGTAGAAGCAGTTGTTGGTATTAATGAGCTTTGGAATACTGGAATACCAAATAGTCTTCCAACTTCACCTGAGTTCATTGCAGAATTATCTGCACCAAAACCAATACCAGCAGCACCAGCACCACCAACGTTACCGCCAGCAGCAATGAATGCCTTCGAGTTTAATAGATCAGCAAAGATCAATGGATTCACAAAGAATGCACATTCTTCTTTTGGAATGTCATTAGACATTAGAGTTCCAAGCGCTGTTTCTACATCCGCATTGCTCATGCTGTTATCCGCAGCAAGAGTTTGAGTTGTACCTAAAGACTGTAACTGAGATTCAATCTCAGTGTCAACAGCTTTTGCAAGTGCGTAAGCCATAGACTGAGCATACTTGTCAAACAACTGCTCGTTTGACTGAATCATTGCAATATCTTCAAATAACTTTGCAGCATACATATGCTGATCGATTTGCAACTGTATTTCAGTTTCAGTATTTACAGAGTAAGCAACACCAGCATTTTCAGTTTTCCTGGAAGTTGCAACCTCTTGGATTGTAGGAATATGAAGCACATCGCCTCTTCCTTGTACTAAAGAACTATAGTCATCAAAGAAAGGTTTGAGAACTAAGCTCTTTTCAAAATAGCGATAAATACCATCGCTCCACAGTTCAGGGATAAATACATCTACGTGTCCAGCTCCTGATAAATCACCAGTAGCTGCACCTTGAGTTGCATCTCCACTAAAAGCAGTATAAGCCATAACTTATTGTCCTTTATTTTTTCATTCGCTTATACCCATCAATAATCTTGCTCCAGTTTTTCTTTCTGTCTTTGTCAGACATAGCAGTCCAATCTTCTTGAACTTCGTTTGCTGGTACAGCAGGATTATTCGCTATAGGTATGCGAGGATTTTGAATTATTTTACCGTGTAATGCTCGAAGNTTTGCCATTGGCAANTCTCCAAATACTTCACGGTCATCTACACTAAAGTCATTTAAGAGTTGTTCTCTTAGATCAGCTTCTTCCTGCATTGCTCTTTGAACAATTGGTTCTAGCTCTGCTATGCGCGCTGCTCGCTCTTCAGCAAGAGTTTGCCACTCTTTTTTTGCTTCAAGCTCTTTAATGCGTTGCGCTTCCACCTTCTTTTGCAATTCAGCAAGTTCAGATTCAGCTTTTTGACTTCTTGCCCGATACTTCTTTGACTCTGCGATCAAATCTCCAACTTCCGGGTTAGCTGGTTGATCCTGCGGTTGTTCGGTCGCCACCTCTTGAGCAACTGCTTTTTCTACTGGTGGTCGCTCGACATATGGTTTGTCACCAGGTACGCTCTGTACATTATCTTCAGACATACTGTCTCCTTTTTACACTTTTACCGTGTGGCGTTTGTTAATCTTTTTCACATTATTGCGAATTACATCAGCAAACATTTTGACCACTTCCTTTTCAGCAATTGGTCCTATCTTATTATTACGAACGATGACACGCGCCTTATCAGGTCGCTTGATTATGTTCTTACGTTTGCGTGCATTGCCAAACTTTCCAAGCTGATTGTCTTTAAGTTTTGTCGCTTGAAGTTTGTCTTTAATACCATATAAAATTCCTAATTCACCACTTGGAAAACCGCTTCTAATAAAACGAAATGCACCAAGCATTGCACCAGTAAGTTTTAGGTTTGGCGGTTCTACTTGTGTGCTTTTTTGACCTTTCACGGCCTTACCTGATGCTTTATTCTTACGATAGCGTTGCGTATATGAAGCAAATGTTTTACCTTCAAAGTCTACACCCATCTCTGTTTGCGCTTTATGAGCATCCGCTATTTCCTTGCCATGCTTATCAAGGTCTTTTTTTGTGAATCGTAATACTTTTTGAATATTTAACATTATACAAGTGGTATCCATAAATGACGGCAGTTATATCCACCTCTATCAAGAAATGCACCTGGTTGCTCTGCTTCTATTTCTGCGCGTGTTAATGGCTGATCATTTAAAAATGTTCTACATAAATCTCTATTCTTATTATCACGTGGTCCTTGATAGCGATATAATGTGCTATCAGGTAAATCTTCTGACATAGTAGCAATAACACTTTGCTGATATGTGCCTAGCGTACTTGTAATAATTGTATCTACTCTTGGAACATCTCTTGCAAGATTGCGTTTAATTAAATCTGCTATATCATCTTTATCTAATTTATTTGCGATGCCTTGTGATATACTCATTCTTACAGACTCTCCAATTGTGCCAGTAAGCCTTACAACATTAGAACGTTGCATATTTTGTAATGCTAGGAGCTGATTTTCCGATGTTGCTCCAAAAAATGGAATATCATCCAATAGTGACTCAGTTGCTGCCATGTATGCAGTAATTGCATTTCTAGCACCTAAATCTTCAATAAAATACGTACCGATATCGATTGCAGATAGAAAAAGCAATATTTCTTCTACAGATAGACCTTCTTCTTCTAGCTCTTTCGTGTCATCAATGAAATCGTTACTAGCTTGATCTATTGCGCTATTAAAAGCGTCTATGGTATCATCAAGAACCGCCATTTTGTAGTCTGTTTAATAATCGATTAACCGGTTGGTCTTGCTGTTCAGCTTGTTCTTGTTGCGCTTGAAACTCAGCACGTTGTTCAGGACTTGCGTCAGGATTCATGTAATCAAAGTAATCTTGCTTTGATGCCAAGCCTTGCTCAAAACGCCAACTCCACAATGCGATCTCCGTGTCAGGTGTGAGAGCATAATTCGGTTCGAGAAAGTCTACACTATAATCTTCACCGACATCTACGCCTGCTTCTACACGAAGTATTTCTCTATCGATCTTGTAGCGTTTTTGTTCCCAAGGTCTCCACGTATCTTCTTTTTCACCAGTAGTAATATCTCTAGCTTCCATCTCCAAAATAGATAAACTAGCTGCACTTGGCGCGTTACCTGAGTCATCTCTAGCAAATTTCGCTCTAATGTGGTTATTGTTTAAGGTTGACTCCACGAAAAAACGTGTCGCGTCCACTATTTCTTGAAGCGAACCACCACTATTGGTTACTCCAAAATTTGCACCTTCAGGTAAATATAAAATCTTATCTGTGCCAATTTGTATTCTGCTTGCATCATCAACACCAGCAACAAACTTGATGCCCATTGCACCATAGCGTACTGCGATTTCAAGTTCAAATAATGCTACATTTAGCGCGAGGTCAGCCTGCGCAACGTCCATTGCGTTCTTTACGCTATTAAAATCACGTATTGGTGGATGTCTATGGCAAAACGTTACTGGCATTACGCCATATGGATTTATATCACCATCATTGACGCTTATTTTCATGCCATGCTCATCGAGCAAATAATGCTCGCCTTGATATCCTGGACGAGATTCAGTCCATACTGCATGCATTGGTGCATCCATTCTGCTGTTGCCTTGATATTCTATTGGATAGCAAACGCCTATTGGCTGATCTCTGCTATCTCCAGCAAGGAATAATGGCGTAAAATGAGATAGTATCTCATACTTCAGCTTCTGTTCCATCTCGCACCATCGTGAGCGAAAGGCCATAGAACCTAGTAAGAATGTAAGTCTTTCAAGTTGTCTGCGCTGCGCGTTTAGACTGTGGACGTTTATGGAGGCAAGGTAAGTATCCGAAGCGCGCATTCTTGGGGGGCGCTTATATGTCATAGCTCGTACAGCGCAGACTCTACCAGTTATATTTGAATTTAGCATCGGCGCTTGTCTTAGTGTTTCTGCACTAAAGTAATCGCGCACATAATCATCGACATTGATACCTTCGTACCAATCCATGAGATAATCGCGCTCTCTTACGCGCTCATCTTCAATGTATCTTAAACTATCTTTTAAACTTTCAGCTACCGCACTCTGCGATAAATCAGGAATTGTTACCATATATTTCTTACCAATCTATTACTCCGGCCATTCTCTGTTTAATAGGAAATAAGTTTACAATCATGTAACGCATGGCATCGTTAATGTGATCATATACGCCGTCTTTCAAAGGTTCTTCTTTGATGGATTGCTCTGCTCTATTCTCAGGATATCTGTAATTTTCATAGCTTGCAATACTACCTTTGCACTTATCTGATACAAAGAAATGCGTATCGCCATTTGCATCTTCAAACCATCTGCGCATATGTGATACGCCATTTACCACATTGCGCGTCATAGCATCTTTTCTAAATCGTATGCGCATGCCTTTGCGCCAAAAAATCTGTATATCACTCATTCCGGACTGGCTATTCCTACCACCACCGGCCGGATCGCCAAAATATCCAGCAATCTGATATGGTTTTTTACGGACCATATTTGCAAGGTCTTCTGTCTTGATATTCTCTATCATTGCTATTTCGTCAATCTGATAGATAGTTGGTAATCCTTTTGACTTAAAATCGATTTGAGCGAAAACAACGGCAGGCTTGCGGAAACCGAAGTCAATTGAGCAGTATGTTGGCAAGCTGGGATTGTACTTGAGGTCTTTGCGTACTTGAACAGTGGAGTCGAATGGGTAGACCTTNCCGGAAAATGAGGTAAATTGAGCTTCATATTCTTGCAAGAATGTTTCATTGGTTAATTCCTTTTTTAAATCTTCCGGGTTGTCTTTAAAAAATGGTGACTCACTGCTTGGATGTTGCCAGCTTTCCCAGTCAGGATAGTTTGAATCACTACCTCTTTCCCATAATTTATGCCACCAATTATAACCACGTGGTGTAGACACCATCAAGCACCAACCTTGCCTATCAGATAGCGTTGGTCTAAGGTACTGCTCCCATATCAATTTATTTGGCATCGCTGCTGCTTCGTCTATAACTAAGTAGTCCACACCCTCTCCGATCAAACTCTCAGGCGAATCTGCTGATTTTACCGATAGCTCAGAGTTTAATCCAGCAAGTTTCATGTAATACAAATCGCCATTGACCTCTTTTTTGTTTTCAATAGGCAATTTGAGTTTTACCATTATGTCTTCTTTGATAATACGTGCAATCTTTTGTGATAGGTTGTAGCTTGGTGATACTATCCAGCCACGAGTGTTTGGCGTTAAAAGCCACGGAAGTATTTCGTATGCTGCTGAGTAGGATTTGCCACTGCGCCTGCCTTGGCAGTTGATTCTAAAACGAGCTTTGGAGTTGTGTATATTAAGCTGTTGCGGAATCGGTTGGTATCCCACCAGCTTCCACAATTTCTCTTTGTTGACTATCTGTTTGATCATCCATCGGGTTACCTTGAAACCCCACTTCTTTTAGCACTAACTCCAGGTTGTTGGTGTGGTCCACTTGAGACTTGTCCGTTTGGTTTAAGTAATTCTTACCTAAGAATATTAGCAATGCCGTGTTGCCTTGGCCGGCATGCTTCCATTGGAGCTGACGCAGAGATAATTTCATCTCTTCTTTGCCTTGCTCGTATTCTGCTTTGTACTTCTTGCGTATTACTGCCTCATTAACAGCGAAGTATTTACCTATTTCTAGGTAGGTGCAACCAAAACTGGCAAGCATCTTGACTTTATCCGGGTCGATATCTGCTTTTTTTCCCATATACTTATAGTTTATTCGGCGACACAAAGAGTTTTGCGCATTTTGCCATTGTGCGTAGCCAGTAAGTCTTTGCACTGCTTTCGCTGATGCCGAGCGCGTCAGCAATAATCGGAAATGTGTGTTGTTGTATGCGCATGCTGAAGACTTCGCGTTCGCGTGGTGATAACTCATCGTAAAGATCATGCGCTGATGTTTGCAGCCATCTCATGTCAGGTGCGATAAAACCGCTTTGGAATATGGCCATCTTTTTAGCGTAATCTTTGGCGCGAGTGATGGCACTAACTAAGCGTTCCGCATCTTCGTCTGTTAGTTCTACCCAATCCATGTGGTGGAATGTAAACAGTGCAGAGTGTTCACAAAAAGAAAAAAAATTTTTAGGGAGTGACTTCGTGGAAATCAAAAAGTCGGCCTTGCTGCACTACCTAACAAAAAAATACAACAAAAAACGGATTATAAATCCGTGACCGTTCGAGGGTAACCGGCACAATGTAACACAAACTATTACAAACTAGGTCCGGCCGTCCGGTGTCTATTTTGCATTGATCAAACCCGGAATTGTTTTATAAATAATGTTCACAAATAATTAGTAATTGTAAAATATTATCAATAAATTATAGCATATTAATTAACAAACTGTGAGAGGTTAGAATAATGAATAAATATATTACACATCTATCTAGAGTTTCAAGTAATAGCAAAGTCGGACCAATACCGGTCAGCACGACAGAAGCTTCAACATGTCCACCATCATGTCCATTTATTAACGCCGGTTGTTATGCTAAAACCGGGCCGGTTTCGTGGCACTGGAAAAAGGTGACTAACGGCCTACGCGGTGACACGTTCAAAGAATTTCTAGGTAAAATAAAAGCACTACCAAAAGGTCAATTGTGGCGTCACAACCAAGCCGGTGACCTACCCGGTAATAATGAGCGCTTAGACGGTGACGCATGTGAGGAATTAACTAAGGCAAATAAAGGCAAGCGCGGTTTTACTTACACGCATTACAACCCACAAAAACACGGTAACGGCGTTATAATTAAAGCAATGAACAAGGCCGGTTTCACTGTGAATTTATCCGGTAATAGCATTGATGAAGCTATAGAACTAAGCAAGTTAAATGTTGGTCCGGTTGTATCGGTTGCAGATAGTAACACAAAAGGCACGTTTAAAAAAGGCGGTAAGCAGTTCGTGCAATGTCCGGCAACCACAGAAAACAATAACGTAAGTTGCGCAACGTGTCAATTATGCGAGGTTAAAACGCGCAAGTCAATTGTATACTTTCCGGCGCACGGAACACAAAAGAAAACAGTTAATAACATATTAAATAAGAGAGGTTAAAAAAATGGATAGTATAATTTTAACTATTATTATTATTGCGCTTTATGTGAGACTATACCACGTAAAGCAAGAGCGCAACCAATATAAAAATACATTAATACAAAACAAACAAAGAGAGGTTAATAATGAAAAATAAAAGCACTGCAACCAAGTTTCTAGAATATATAGAGCGTAACCCAAAACTGCGTTATAAACAAATGCAGGAATTTTTTTGGAAAAATAAATATCCGAATAAACCGCTTGCGGATATGTCTAGAGGTTACTATTGCACAAATATACAAGCATTGATATATAAAGGACATATATCAAAAGATAAAAACAAACTGTATAGTCTCACAAAGTCCGGCAAAAAATACCAACAAACGCCTTACGCGGAAACAGAAGAAGCAAAGATAGCATTTGAAGCGGTCCAACAGTATAAAAATAAAATGCAGGATATTTACAAATGGCAATTAGAAGTAGTTGATAGGCGCGGACATATTGAAACAGTTGGTGAACTTAAAGCGCTTTTAAATGAGTTCGATAACCATCATAAAATAGAGGTTGCAATTGACCCGGAAATTAACGCGGTTGGCCCTATTGCTAACGAAGTGTGCGAAGATTGGCAAGGATACAAAAGAGTATTTACTTTATTTCCTGCATATACAAGGCCGGTTTAATGAATGACTTCATTATACTAATTGTTTTTATAATAATTGCGTATTTATTAGACCCGGATTAAATACGCGCTTTTGTTATACCGATGAAGCCTTAAGGCAGAAACTGGCGTAGGTTAATCCGATCCACGCCAGTCTATAACTAAAATAAAAGAGGTTAGAAAATGGATTATAAAGTCACATTATCCGATAAGGAAAGCAAGCAAGGCTTTCAATTATATGACGTATTATTAAATAATAAATGCGTTAGCACTTGCAGTTTAAAGCAATTAAATAAATATGTTGATTTATATGAAGTTGATAAAAACGGTTTTATCTTTATTAATAATGCAACATTTAAAACAATACAAAGAGAGGTTAGAAAATGAGTGAATTGGATATATTAAATGCGAAAAAACGGCGTTTAAATAGCAAACTTTTAACATTGCAAGGCACGTTAAAAAAAACTCAAAATAAAATATATCAAATATTGCAAGAAATTGATGATATAAAATTAAAAATTGAAGATAATAAAAGAGGTTAAAAAATGCAATATGAAGTATTTTTTGACATAGGTTCTAAATATCTCATGTCTAAAATTGTAAGTGCAAAAAATAAAATACAAGCTTCTAACAAAGTGCAAGCTTTGTTTAATGATAGTATTATTATTAATAAAGTTGTTAAAATTGACTAGTTAAAACCAACTCACAGAAAAAGGCCCGGATTTATTCCGGGTTTTTTTTTGCTCAAAATGTTACATACATTTAACTTTCAAAAATGTAAAAACCTTGAATAGTGCCTACAATTTGATTATTTGAGGCTTATTTCTAATATCTACTGGGCAGGGTTCTAATATATATTTTGTCAGGGTAATTTTTTGAGTTGTCGATTGCGCCACAAAAGCTTATCCCGGCTGCGACCTTTGTTAAAACATTTTTCATGCAAACGTATGTCAAGATCATGCCACCAGCCAAACACGGCTTTGCAAAATATGGTGTCTTTGCCAGGCATGGCAAACATGCAAGTTTTGTCCTCTTCATGCGATAAAGGACATTTATGTATAAAATCCATTTTTTGCATAAAAGTGTTCACACCGACACTAAAAAAGACTAAAGTAAGTAAAGTAAGTAAAGTAAGTGTTCACACTACTTTAGTTACTTTAGTTCTCCTGCGTGTCGGTTAATTTAGTAGATCATCCAAATCTGTGCGGTTTTTCGCATAAACTCCGCGCTCAATTTTCAATATTCTTTGTTGTTTTAATAACTTTTTCAGCCAACTACTTACGCTTGCACTACTAGTAATATTTAACGTTTCTTTTAGTGCTAGCTTCATATCTTCATACGTAAAGTTATCACCTTGGGTGTCTACCGCATCCAATACTCGATCCTCATCGGTCGTTTCTTTTTCGCGATACCAAAACACTTCACCTTTTGGCAGTGGCTGCAAGTATTCATAAAGTAAATGATTACGTTCTTCATCATCGGTCAGCTTAATACCTAACGGCAAATTATGAAACTCACTATTGGTCCTGGTCTTTGTGATCTTCATTACTTTTAACTTATCATTAAATGTACCTGCAAGCTGAATTAAATTATCCAACCAAAAAGAATAAAACGATCCGCCAAACACCATAGACGTATCCAACGGCACTTGCTTTTCTGCCATCTTTTTATGATGCGCAACCACCATAACCGCCAGTTTATAACGCTTCTTAATAGACTCAATAGTCTCAAGCAAGTTACGGAGCTGATCATTTTTAACCGTATCTACCTGCGTGCTAGTATACAAATTATCAATGATAAGCACCTCATACGGCGTTTTGCTTGCTTTTAGATTGCCTTCAATCTTTACATATGAGTCTTCAAAAAGCTTCTTTTGGTCCGCACTTATAATGTGCAAGTTCTTAGCCATAATATGTTTGCGGTCAGGGTATTTATCCAGTAATGCATTCATCATTGAAGTGATGCGCTGCGTCATCATTGCATCCATCATCTCAAATTGTACCAGGAGAACACGCCTCGGCTTGGGTACATTAAATGTCATAAACGGCACGCCCATTGACACGCACAGAGCAAACTGTAATGCAAACAGAGACTTGCCTACGTTTGTACCACCGGCCACACTGGTCCTGCCATCCTCAAGCAGTATCTCATCACATATATAATGTACTTCGTCCTGAAACGTTTCAAGAAAGTCTAATACATTGTATACTGGGTCACCACCAAGGTCAGCAGGATCATCGCCAAACCGCTTTGCGTCATGTATAAGCATATTAAATTTAATAGCATCATTACCACCAGCAAAGAAATCTGTAAGGTCCATACCATCACTCAGCTCCAATATTTTTATATTGCGATCCGCATGGTATAAGTGATTTGCCAACTTTTTAGCGCCTTTTTGACCGCTTTCATCGGCATCATAACAAATAACAATGTTATTAAACTCGTCCAATGCGCTAATATTTTTTGGAATGCCGTTAGCACCACTGGTAAATGTTATGGCCGGGAATCCATAACATGCAGCACTAACGGCATCTTTCTCACCCTCACAGATAAGTAGCGTGCTATCAGGGTCAATATCTGATAGGTCAGGGTAAATTTTACACTCTGCATCACCAAATTGCTCACCTTTATGGCGTTTAATATGGTTATCTGCTATACGAAATACTAACTGGACCTTATTATCTACATTGCGTACGCCGATACCAAATCGCTCTTCTAATGCAGTTTCATTCCACGGTAATTCCAAATTCTTAATAACAAACTCTGAATTAGCAATAAAATCAGCACGATTGTTTATATATCCTGATTCTTTTACCGCACCATTACTTTTATTATATAATCGCTCTTTTACCACTGGCGGTTCAATTTCTCCATTTGTTATAGGCTTTTCCTCAAACCACCATGTCTTAGTGCATTTATGGCAAAATGCATGGTCCGGCTCAATCTGTACATTATAATTTTTCTTACCATCGTTGCATTTAGGACAACGCGCACGATTCCCGACTGAGTTGATCTCAGTGAAAATCTCCGATGGCCGTATCAAAGCTGAGACTTGAGTTGCGAGATTTTTACAAGCGCCTTAAATATTTCAATCCCGGTTTCTAATTTATCTCTCTTTATGATGTGCTGATGAAATTTGCCATCATCTTTACCAAAACGCATAATAAGACCATACGCTACATTGGCCTTTGGTTGCGCTTGTTCAAACATATAAGTGTATGCAGCAAGTTGTAATTTGTTTTCTGCATATAAATATTTACTTGTCTTCCAGTCCACAATAACAAGGTCATCACCCATACGAGCAACGCAGTCGATTGTGCCACCTACCTGCATTTCTTCATTTACCAGGACAAGTTCATTACGCAGTGGTTTGAATTTGACCTTCTCATACCACTGCAAATATCCTGCAAATGCCTTCATTGCAGCTTTTTCTTGGTTATAACTATAATCTTTGGTGTCAATATCAAAGCCTTGTTGATGGCCTTCAATAAGCAAATGAAGTAGTGTACCTATCTGCGCAGCCTCATCTAATACCTTATCACTATCTTGGCCACCAAGCATCATACGCTTGGTCCATCCTAAAAGTGCCTGCTTATTCCATCCAAGATGGCCATTTATAATCGTTGTTACGCTTGGCACGCGATTACCTTCTTCATTAATATATTTAGTGCCATGCAAATCAAACTTACCCATGTAAACTCCTTATCTTTTTTGCTACTAATTCTACCACTGGCACGCTCACGGCGTTGCCACACATTTTATATCGTTGTGTATCTGATATCTTCTGACCATCTGCATATGCAGTCCAATCATCAGGAAAGCCTTGTAAGCGCTCACATTCTTTTGGTGTAAGCCTGCGCACTTTATTGTCTAGTTTATATAAACCGGTTTTATTGTCATTGTTACCACCCTCACCGGCAAGCGTCTTAGCAATACCTTGATCACTGTATACTCTAGAGTTAAAGTCATAACTATCTTGTTTACGTCCTAATGTGCCTACTTGAATCAATGTTTCACCACCTGAATGTGCGCCTCTCATGATGTTTTGTGTAATTGCGGTTGCACATTGATCCTTAATCTGCCCCGGTCCTCGGCTCTTTTGTAATACGCTATCGCCTTGTCCGATAGGAAATACTTTTGATCTACTTCCGTTTCCAAGATATCCGACAATATATATCCGCTCTCTATTTTGGGGTAGTACCCAGCGAGTATTAAGCAATTGGCATTCAACGGTATAACCAAGGTCGGCAAGAACTCTATAGATTGTAGCAAATGTGCGTCCATTGTCGTGACCAAGCAGGCCTTTAACATTTTCGAGTACAAAATAACGGATTGGCTTTCCATTTTCTCTGTAATATCGCAAAATCCGCGCGATATCAAAAAAGAGAGTACCTCGGATGTCGTCAAAGCCTTTTCTTCGTCCGGCAATTGAGAAAGCTTGGCACGGAAATCCTCCACAAAGGATGTCAATGTTACCTGGTAAATCTCTGCCTGGCTGAATAGCGGTAATGTCTCCAAGCGCTTTGGCATCAGGAAATTGCTCCTGATAAACCATTGCAGCATACTTGTCTATCTCTGAATATCCTACCCATGAAAATGTAAATCCTGCTTGCTCAAAACCTTTGTGAAAGCCACCAATACCACTAAAAAGGTCCAACATGCGCATATCATTTGCACCTCTTGCATACTACTTTCTTCTTTCCGTATGTAGGTATATGTCCTACTCGGTAAAATAATACATCTTGCCCATTATGTTTAGCAGGATTAACCTTTTCCCATGTTCTACGGCATTTAGGACATGCTCTTATAGACGTATCTACAACAAGCTTACGCCCACGCATCTCCTGATTTTTAATTAGACCGCCTTGACGGTTCTCATTCTTTATGCTTTGTTCAATGATCCATTGCATTGCTTACCTCTCTATATAGTTAATTGTGTTGATTGATTAAATATGTCCACCTGACTGACTTCTTGTTTAATTCTCTTTTGCGCAATATCCACAAAATCAGGGTTAATTTCACTACCAACATACTGTTTACCTAATTTTATTGCAGTTAGTGCAAGTGTTCCGCTACCCATAAATGGGTCATAAAATACTTTACCGGGTGTACGTGCAACTATAGGCAAATACGCCTCTACTGGGTCTTGAGCAGGATGCACACGTTTATTATGTATATAATCTGATTGTGGATTAACACCAGTAATAAGATCAATTGTAGGCACACCTTTCACATTAGATTCCATGCTCATTTTATCTGCGGTTACACTCATAGCAATAGGTGTTATGGTTTTTATCCATTTATTTTTTATCCTACCAGTAGCGCCAATATTTCTGCGATGATAGTAAAGCCATTGAGTAAAGCCTGATAACGCTTCTTTCAGCTCCCACATATACTCCTGACTCATAAATACATACACTGCATTTGCAGCAACGCGCTCCATTTCTTGACATAAACGCGTAAGCCATAAAACATAATCTTCTTTTTTATCATTACTATATGGTCCATAATCTTTTTTCGCATTCCATGGCGGTGATGTAACAATGACATCTACGATATTGTCAGGCCATCTAGCCATAGTATCCATGCAGTCTTCGTTATATATAGCGTTTGTTTTCATACTTTCTCTAATATGATTAACTTGTTAATTTTTGTTTCTCCGCAGACTTTCCATCCTGCTCTTTTAAAACAGTATCCAGCATTATTTGATTTGATTTTTTGCGCATTGACAAAGGTATAATGCCTTTGATTAGGCCAGATTGCATCAGCAATTGCATCCGCTTCTTGTATAAGTTTGCTGCTTTGTATCTGCGATTCATTTCTAAAGACTGCGCAGTTAATTCCTTTTTGCCCTGAGTCATCTACAAACTTTCTCCATACAAACATTGCATCAGCTTTCCATGTTCTAAGAACAAGTTTTTCTCCAGGACCAACAAATAATTTTCGCTTACGTCCATCAGCATATGTTTTGCAACTATAATGTCTTTCATATAATTCCAAACAATATTCATCGCCATCACTTGTCAAATACCAGTACGGCACTTTTTACCTTATCTGTTATATCAAATTCTTTTTTGCCTATCTTATGCACGGCAAAATGCACTTCAGGGTTTTTGCGCTTCTTCATAAGTAGTTGCATCTTTTCTACCAAATGCTTGTATTGTAATGCAGTTACTATTTGGTCGCTGCGCTCTAAATCTTCTGTGTCATATGAGACACTTCCTGCGTAATGTTCTAATATCATAATCCGCAAAATCCTTCCTCACACATAAACATTTCTAATTGATCACCAAAATCAACACGCTCAAGCGGTGTACATGAACGGTGCAGATATATTGGTTCTTTTAAACCTTTCTTACTTGAATCTCTGATAGCTTCGTCAATCTTGACNGCTTTATCAAATTCTTCAGGTANCTTTTCTTTTAATTCTTTCCAGTTTTTATTACTATGATATGGGCAAAANACACAAGATGATTTCGGCGGTACTGGAAAACTGCGATCCTTAAANAATGATATGCATTCNCTGCGNCTCATTCTCATATCTATTAATGGATAATGATATGTAATACGTGGNANCATAGATTCTTTTACGCGCTCTATTTCNTCCATNGTAATACCTANCCATACTTCAGTCATTGGCATACGCTTACGTGGTTTNAGGCCATATATACTGCGTATAGTNTTAATGACTGGNTCNATTTTATATTCCTTCGTGCATTGTCTACGAACCATCCCACCATTCTCTGAGAAAGCAGGAATGCTAGCAAAACGCTGACCGGTACTATTTTGCTGATTTAATAAATCTTCATATAAGTTCCTATCACTATTAACATGGATAGGTATGCCATTGTTTAATTTGGCCCAGTCCTTTAAGACTTCTAATATCTCATATGTCATTGGTAATTCTGCTCCAGGATCAGCAAACACTGCATGATCTGCTCTTGGTATATAGCCTAATGAACTCATCATATACATTGCAGTAGATTGTACGCCTAGACCTAATGATATTACTTTAAGATTAGCTGAACTCGGGGTATTCTTCATATTGATAAAACCATGTACGTTTACTTGTTTGATTATTCTTTGCCGTTTGCAAGGCAAGACTTAACATTTTTTCATTATTATACGGCACAAATGCGCACTTATTAATAGGTGTGTAATAAACGGCAACAACATCNACACGACCNCTATTGACGTACTTAGCGCAACGTATTTGTATAGCAGTTTTCGTTGTTGGTTTGGTAATAGTCTTTATTTGTACTCGCTGAAAAGAGCCATTTTTTAACTCCACAATAAGATCGACATGATCAATATCAACTTCAGGAATATATGTGGCGTATCCTTGCCTTAATAATTCCTGACGCACTGCAAGCTCTCCAATCGTACCTTTATTCGTGCTATGCAACTTTCCATATCCTTAACTGTTCATGTTCCATATGGTAATGCTCACCATATCCCATGTCACTTAAATTACTGGGATTAATTAACTCTACAGAGTANACCCATCCTTTAATCTCATATCTTGGCATNTTACCGCTAACAAGCACGTACATGTCNCAATCATCGACCTTGCGCCACTTTTTTGCCACTAAATAACCAGGGTCATGTCTAGTAGTCTTTACATCAATTCGTATATCTTGACCATTATGACCACGCATTTTTAAATCATACCCACGGCGATGTGGTCCAATACTTAAATCAGGATAGCCGTTTATAACTCTTGCTACTGCAATNTCNCCAGCAAAGCCGTTAATGTCATTATCAGCTTTTGCGATCGCGTCTGAGTTCGTTCCATTTGCTAGGTTTTGATTGTGACGTGCTACGCCCACCATCTTCGCTAGCTCTTGTTCCATTTTGTTCAATGTTATTATCATTGTGATTACCTTTGGTATGTTGTTCAGCATGCAATGAAGCATACAATATAGAATAATTCATAATATCCTGACATCTGCTCCGCACAGTTTCGTCACTTACTTGTTTGCCAGTTTTTGCATCATTACAGATAGCATCAACATGTTTTAATACATAAACCATCATGGCCTGCGATGGGGTAATACCTAGCCTATCAGCAACATGTTTAAAATTATAATGCTTATCCTCATTAGATATTGTGTATTCAATTGACTTAGAATCACTTATATCCAATGCTTCTTCAATAAATGCATCTCTAAATTCGTTAAATTCTTTATATGTCATTGTTTAAACTCCGGATCATCAATAACGCGTATCACATCATCCATTATATCAGTCATAATGCGAAAGCGTGTTGTTTCACTGGCAAGGTTTGGTTGCTTATCAGCATAGTTTTCTAAATTGTCTACAATAGCCTTGCCTACTATTGCTATCATTTTTTGTTTAGCGGTCATATTTTCACGCTTTCCAATGAATTTTTAGCTTTATTTATAGCACTATATAATAAGTCTAATAGTNCTTGCTTGCCTTTAACTTGCGCTTTTAAGTCTGCTATATGACCATTCATTTCAAATATNGCTTTTTCCATACTGCCATATTTGTTTGTANCCTTATTAACTACTTCTTTTAGGTCTTTTTGATAATCATAACTCATACTATTTCCTCTCTTTTATTTCTTTCCGGCATCAGGCAGCTTACCGCCTACGCCAACCTGGGTATTAATCTTCAAGCCTTTCGATGCCGGATTATTGTCCAAGGACCGATTCGCCAACCGTTCATCAGACTTAACATTTAGTGTCTTATCTTCTATGTCCTTGGACTGTATATCTTTATTCCACGCGAAGCACATCTTTAAACATCTCTTCGTCCATTATAAATACCCATTTACCGCGATCCTCACGAACGGCAACTAGGTTTGCATTTTTAAATGCTAAATAACTTGCTATCTTTTTACGGCGCTTTACTTGTACGTGTAATTCTAACTCACCGCGTGTAGCTTTAATATCTATATCAGAAGCAAGTCCAAACGCTCTGCCATCACTACCCCATGAACGTTCGGCATCGAAGCCGAGGTCAGAAAGTAATTCCTTAACCTCGACTTCGCCACGATAGCCTTTTTTAGCTACGTTCAAAACGGCAACTCTTCTTCTTTAGCTTCTTGCTGTTTCTCTTCACCTGCATCCAGCGGAGATCCATTGGTAAAAAGATTTTCAGCGTTATAGCGTGCCTTCATGTCGGCCCACTGTTTTGCCACATCATCATCAAGTGCCTTTTTAGGATTTGGAACGACTGTATATTGTGTCTCTAGGTCCTGACCACTACGTGTAATAGTGATGTCATAGTCTTGCACTTCGCCCCATTCCTTGTTGTCAGATAGTGCCTTAATCTGACTGAGGATAGTCTTTTGCTTAATTTCTAAGAACTTTACTTCGCCATTAATAGCAATAGTAAGAAACCAAAAGTACTTTGCATCTTTTACGCCAGTTGGTATATCGGTTGGTCCGTGATACCTAACTGGTTTATTAGAACCTTCAGGCCAATGTACATATCCAGCAATTGGCGTAGTAAGGATGCGCATTCTGTTCTCACCTTGCTCTAGCTTTTTCATAAATAAACCGCTTGATTCACTGGTCGGTATATCTAGTCCACTTAAACTATTTGACATATTGTTTTTCCTTATTTTCATTATCGATTAATGTGATCTTATAATCACTTCTTTGCACTAACCCAATTACTTGTGTTAGAATTTCTTTATCTAATTCTTGATGTACTTTAATACCAATATCAGCTCCGTCAGGTTCATACGTGCTATTGTCTACCTTATATATATCTAATAATGAGCGTATTTTGCGCGCGATGCGTATCTGCTCATTATCATCTTTAATGTGTACTCTAAAAATCATGGGGCGACTTGAGGATTCAATTGAGAGGTTAGAATCAAAACACAGTGCAGTACACTGTGCAAACAAGAAGGATGTCGCCCCAAATTATTCATTCCAAATGATGCTATCTTCTTGAACATTAAATATACGCGATATATTGTCGCGATGTCTAAATTGAAATGTTCTCTCACCTTTTAGCATCATCGTAAGGAGTGCCGGACTTATGCCGACTAGTGCGCTTAGTCTTCGTTGCGAAATTTTATTCTGAGATAACAATTCGCTAAATTTTACTTTGGTATGTGTTTGTTCCATAAACGTTANCAAAACTTAATGTGAACACTTTTTTATTTGCAAGTATTATTTTGCATTTTGTTCACAAATGTGTATATTCAAATATAATTGAGAGGATAAAATGGCAAGTTTAAACCCACATAACAATATATATAGAGTTTCTTTTCGCGATCCACGCGATGGTAAAAGAAAGCAACGATACTTTAAAACTAAAGAAGAAGCAATCATTGCACTAGGTCATTGGCAGCAAGTAGAATTGTATGCTAAGAACAATATGAACTGGCGCGCATTATTATATAATGAAGCACCACAAAAAACATTAGATGAGATATTTACGGCTTTTACTAATAATGTACTAAGCACATTAACTAATGTAGACACAATCGCTAAGTATAATGTGGTAATTAATAGTTGTAAGAAAGTTTTTCCTGGCAACACAATTGCTTCTGAAGTGCGCACTACATCACAAAACGTAATGGGTGTTGCGGTTACTGGATGGACCATATATAAACATATTATGGAATACCAGCACAATCGTTCACGCCGTGGCATAGATAGTTATATGAGAGATTTATTACACATATTTAATTGGGCTTATGAGGAAGAGTTAGTAGACAAACGCATCATGCGTAAAAGCGATCGCTATAAAAAGCATGAGCTTGCCCCGCTTACATTTAAAGTATGGTCCAATGAAGAAATCAATTATATCTTTAATCATTCTGAACTATCACAAGAGCAGAAAGATATATTGTGGTTATTTGCTATTACTGGTGTTCGTGCTAATGAATTAGTTGGTCATAATACTAAAAAGCCATATAAGGAATTACATTGGCATCATATTGACTTTATTGATAATAAAATGCAGTTACTGCAAAAGCGCCGTCAAATAAGAGAAACGGCATCTGTGCATCCAAGTGCTATTGCAATATTAAAGAAGCGTTTTAGAAGCGGAGCTGATAGACCACTTGACATGAACTATAAAGAGCTTAATTCATTAATTAAAGAAATCAGTGGTATTGTAGCAATTAAATTTACGTGCCATGACTTACGCAGAATGAAAGCACAAATATTACGCAATGAGACTCAGGATATTACGCAAGCATCCAAAGGTATTGGTGATAAAACAACTGAGGTAGTTCACAATCACTATGCCGGCACAACCATTGAAGAGCAACAAGCAATTAATGATACTGCTTACAATGCTTTTATTGATATCATTAAACAGTAAGTTCTCTTAATACTAATTGAGTAGAATATATATCAGGCGCTACTTGCCTAAAAGTTAGTGGACGTACTAATCTTACCCAATGAAATGGTCCAGTAGTATCATCTTCACTATAGATAAAAGGCTCACGGTCCGTTACAGTATTAGCGAATGTTTCTAAGCTAGTTTTATTTGCGCTTGTCATATGATCAAGACTCAAAGTAAAAACTTTATAGTTATCATGCTTACTAAAATAATAACGTCTTGCACCTAGAGCTTTTATTTCTTCTGAGCCAAAGTTGTGTTCTGTTGTAATGTTGGCCGTAGGCTCAACTGGAAACGCTAGCTTCTCACCAAAGAATATTTCTGATATACCAGTTAAAGAACCAACAGAACTATTNATTGTCCAATATTGCATAGGTAAGACTGTTAGCGTTCTTACATTCCAACCAAGTGCGACATCGGAAATAGTATTGCTTATACCATTGAATGCGCCACTTGCAGAATTGTCACGTTGAACAATAATGTCATTTGATGTGGCTACAGTGCTATAGATAGCACAAAAGTTAGGTGATACTGTGCCACCAAAGTTAAACTGTAGGCCTTCATTTACTGCCCAACTACCAATAACATCTGTGATGTTACCATCTGTAGCGCGTAATTCATCACTTAATACATCACTACTAGTAAATGAACCACTAGTAGTAGTGCCATCTGTTAATGTAGCAGACCTACTTCCAATTGAATCATAATATATTGCACTAGCCATTACGCACTACTTTCTTCTTGTAATATTAATGTTGTAGAAAATGTATTTGTTGCAATCTGATTAAATGTTGGCGCTTTTACTAAGCGAACATTGTGATATGTAGATTCATCATAATACACAAACTTATATAAATTAGAATAATCAGATATAAGTAGTTCTAATAAAGATTTATCATTATCTGTAAGCAGTGGTATGTTCATTGTCCAAGTGCGGAGTTCTGTGTCTACTTTATTAGAAAACTCTACATTATTATATGAGCTTGCAACAAAACTATTAAATGGCTTTGTGACATTAATATCTAATGTTCCAACTTTAAATACTTCACCAAAATATATTTCTGTTGGTGCAAAAGTATCACTAGCACGTAAGGTCCAATATCTACTTGTTGCTGCTGTAAACTCAAAAAAGTTCCAACCAGTGGTCAAATCAGTAGTAATTAAACTAGTTGACGTAGTATTACCAGTAGTGCTAGAGCTAGTAAGTACTTGTATATTTGTTGATGTATCTGATGCGACATATACCGCAACAAAATCAATTGTTTTATTTTCACCAAAATCAAAAAGAAGTGCATCATTTACGGCCATATTAGATACTGCGGTAGCAATACTGCGATCTGTTACACGTGATTCATTTGTTATATAATCACTTCCGTCATCAGCTAAAACAAACAAACCACTACCACTATCAAACGTTGCTNCTTTATCATCAGCAGTNAGNGTATGAGTCTTTTTNTTGTCAAANTATAACTTATGTGCCATTATGCTTTATGCACTTCCATTGCTTTTATTTTAAGACTATTTGCTGTACGCGTAGTCTCAATAATTCTAAACTGATAATCAGTATATGCAGCACCGCTATCACGCATACGAAAATCTGCTGGTGGATTACTAAATGTCACCATATCGCCAATCTCAAGATACCATACGCTTGGGTCTAACAATTCACATTCTGCGGTTACACGTTGCACTTGATATAAGTTAATTAAATTAACTGGCCCAGTTGTTTCATTTACCCAATCTAAATTAACATTGACAACATTGTCATTATCACCAAACCCATATTGTGTTTTAGTTGCAGTTTTAGGTGTATTTGAACCACTTAAATATGTGCCTTTAGCAGGATGCTTATCATATCTGTAATTTATCTTCCACATTACCTGACTTAACGGTATTGTGCCAAAATTAGCATTTCTATACATAGATTGTGTTAAATCTTGGTCAATTGATTTGCTTGTAGCATCTTCTATTAAATAATGTATTCTGCCATCTATTGGCCTATAGTAACTTATAAACCCTGCTTCTTGTTGCAATTTTACTAAAGCATTTTGCACAGTCATGTTTTCGTCATCTATTGTACATCTTACGCTATCAGAAAAGTTGGCACGTACTAAACTTTCTGATGTACTATCTATATAACTTGTACCAGGTCCAAAGTTTCTTAGAATATTGTAATGAACTTCTGTGGGAGTAAAATTATTTGCGCCAATACTTGTAAAGCCTGATTCTATAGTATCAGCATCTGTGCCAAGATATAACACTGGTGGTAATTCTTGATCTCGTGCCTTGCCATTAGCAGTATCAATTGGAATGTATGTGGTAAACTCAAAATACATTTCAGCTATTTCTAATGTTGCATTATTGCCTATTTGATAATAGCCATATATTATGCCGTTAAGATTCACTCCAGCAGCTTCATTATTCCATGCAGTGGTAATATCCTTTTTATTATTTACATACGCATCAGTTAAGCCACCTAATGTATGACTCCAACTATTACTTGTATCTGCTACTTCATTAAGTATTGTATCTCCATCGCCTGCTTTTATCCAAACATTGACTCCAGCAGCAATACTACTTCTTGCTCTTATGACTGCTCGAACTGATTTAATTGTACCATTTAATGTGCCACTCATCTCCCCAAAAACGCCAGCAGGATTACCAGTAGTAGAAGTAACTGACACAATGCTATTATTATCATTGTCAATTGCATTCGCAATTAATCCGGTAGAAGCAATGGTATTAGGTATATCTGTAGAAGCTGCGTCTGTATTTGGAAATAATCTTACTGTTTGACGAAAATATGATTTATTAGTATCCGGATCGTCATCATTAAATACTAGCACATTATTAGTATTAAATTTTGAATTAGAGCCAGTACTTGCTTGCTGAATAGGCACAAATTTGTCAATACCATCAACATATATATGTGGTCTACCACCTTTATCTGTTAAGCCTTCACTATAGTACAAATTATCTCTATCATTTGCAACAAACTTAACTGGCCTTAATTGTTTGCTTTCGCATACACCTGATGTGCTTTCATTAGAACTATTTTCCGTATATGCACCATAACTTAATGATTTAAACATTTTATCACCTGGCATATTGTATCCAGCTTCAGATGTNACAAATTCTTGCAATACTGTTTTTGTGCGCCANGCAGCNTCATCTTCACAACTTACAGTTATCTCTCGTTCTGTAAGTTTTGTAATACCTATGATACGACCAACAAATACTTTTAAGCATTGACCAATGGAAGATGTCGTACCATCTGTACCAAAATATATCGTCACTACTTTATTGGTGCGCTCGCCAAATGTAACATCATATCCTGCATTAGCAATACGCAATGATATTGTGCTTATTCTACTTGTTCTATTACGTAGGTCTATGCTAGATGTTATAGCTGGCGTAGCAAGTAACCTACCATCATAGGCCTGAGAATCTACTGTTACATCTCTAGTGCTAAGATATATAGTTGAGCTACCACCAATCTGCACCAATGGGAATATATCGTTGTTGCGTTTAAGAGAGTTTGAAAAATTTGCATGAAAAGATAATGCCATAATCTATGCGAGAGCTTCACGCCTTAGTTCTTCTTTTATAGCAGGTAGTACCTTGGTCCTAACGTGATCTTCATCACCAACCATATCGCCTGCAATGTTAATTGTAACTCCACCACTAGGTTGGCCAGTATTATTCATTTGCGCTAGATTTTGCAGACCAATACTATTTACTGCGCTACGTTGCATTACAAATTCACCTGCTTGCGCCATGATTGGTACATTGTCTTGCCCTTGAACCATACCGCCAGTAGCAAAGCGTTGTACTCCATTGCTTTTAATCAATCCACCAGTATGAGCAAAAAGACTAGCAAATGCGCTAATTGCAGAACCACCTGCTGCCGTTCCGGGTGTTAAAGATAATACTGTACCAAGAGTCTTTAGTAATATTGCAAATTTCTTTTCAGCAGACAAACCTTCTTGACTTAATGCACGTAGGTTATTGCCAACCTGGCTAAAGGCGCTACCAAGTTGTTGTGCTGACATTGCCATATCTTTGTTAAGAGTGATGTTTGTTTTTTGTATTTCAAAGCCTTTTACAACCGTATTCAAAAACTGTTGCTCTTGATCGGATAGTTCTACTTTTTTGCCATTGATTTCATTTAGCTTAACTACTAACTCACCAGTTTGTAGGCTTTCGTCTTTTATGACTTGTACTTTATCTTTTAATGTTGAGGTGAGCAATCTTTCTGCGTCAAATATTAATTGTCTTGATTTTAAGTATTGCTCATCAGCTCCTTGATTTTGCGCTTGTATTAAGTACAATTTATTAAGCAAATCTGTATGAGTGCGTTGCAGGTTAGTATTTTTTTCTAATACAGTAGTACCTTGATTTAAAGTACTAATATATTGATTCATTGTCATGCCACCTTGATTAGCGCTATTCGTTGTATCATCAATAGAGTCAGATAAATCATCAAAAGTACCAGTCATCTTCAATATTTGTGAAACTCCTGCTGCCAATAAACCCACAACACTTGCTTTTATAACTCTGTTAAAATTAATCGTTCTAGCTTGAGCCACTAACATAGCTGCATTATAAGCACCAATCACAGTTACTAATGCAGTAGCGTGCCTAGCAAACGTTAAAATATCTTGTGTATCAATTGCTCGAAAAAATCTTTCAGTAAATTTTACTGCTTCCATTAAAGTTGGTACTAATAAATCACCAACTTTCGCTTGAAATCTTGTAATAGCATCTTGCATATTGCTCATAGCGCCAGTAAGGGTTTCACTCATGCGCTTACTACTACCTTCTATACCTGACGCAGGATCAATTAAAGTTCGTAATAATGCCTGCCTAAATTCAGGTAATGTAGTTTTAGATAAATCATCCAAGCCTTGTGTGGTCTTAATAATATTAAGAATACCACGTTCTCTAAGAATATCTGCTGCACCAGCTCCACCAGCAAACGCGCGACCTAAAGCATTTGCTGCTTCAGTAGCACTTGTACCCATAAATGCAGCAAGGTCAGTAACAGACCTAAGTGTTGCTTCTGCATTTAATCCAAAGGCTTGTAACTGCGCACCAGCATTAACAACATCATCAAGCATAAACGGCGTAGTTGCAGCGACCTCATTAAAAGCTTTAAATGCCTTTTCTGCATTTTCAACGCCACCAGTCAAGCCTACTAATCTTGTTTTAACGTCTTCAAATTGCCTTGAAGCATTTACAAAGCCACCAATGGCACGTGTAACACCTATGGTAGCAAATGATACTAGTAATAAATTATTTCGTAATGCGCCAACTTGTCTACGCAAACCCTCAGTAGCTTGGCGTTGACGATTTTTTGATTTAGTTGCTCTTTCTGAAGATTTTTCAATTTCTTGAAAACCTTTTTTAGCATTCTGAAAACCTTTAGTTCTTATTTCTATTATGAACTTGCTCATCTTGTTCCAATTTTATACATGCATTATACTCTTCATCTATAGCAGAAAAGATGACGAAACGCTCATACGGCATCGTATCTAAATTGTCTGCTACTGGTAAATTAAATCGCTTAATGGCCATAAATTCATCAAGCCATAACAAAGTATCACCATCGCTAAAATAACTGATATCAGCACAATGCAAGAGGTTAAAATAAAGTTGCTGACCCGGTGTAAATTTTTGCTGGTCATCTTCATCCAATATGCGTTTAATCTCATGCCATAGCTCCTCTTCTGTAAAAGTTATGCGCTTGCGAAGTGTAGGACTATTTGCTTTATAAGGAAATGTAAGCTCACGTGACTTGATTTTATGGTAATGCATCCATAAAGCTACGCGAGCCTTTAATTCTTTTTTTTACTAGGTACTTTATATGTATTGTAGATATCCATAAGCACAACGTCTATCTTATTATCGTCAAGATGGCTTAATTCTTTTTCTGCATCTTCAAATGCAAAATCCATTATCCACTCTAGAACAGTGTAGAACTTAGAGCTATCGACATTGCCATTCATATCAACGGCAGAAATCTCTAGCTTGTGTAACTCACGTCTATCTTTAAATGTTAATTCACGGCATTCAAATGTACCATGTTCTGATTTGATGGTCATACAACCTCACTACTTGTATTAACCCAGGTCTAAGATATTGTAATATTTATTATATTATCTGATTCAGAGTCGGCAAAAGCACGAAATGGTATAGTCTGCAACATAAAGTCACCCATCTCAGGCTTACTGTTATCAATTAAAATCTTATCGCATGCTATAGTAAATCCTGAAGACTCAGCAAGCGAAAGTGCGACTGGCGTTGAATCGCCTTTTATTTGTGTTGCTAGAGCAGAGATAGCATCATCTCTTTTACATACGATATTACCAGTGACTTCATATGGTCCATTTTGCACATAGCCAAATGGTTTAAAATCTGCTCCTTGAAAATGAACTCTTTCAAGTGGTCTAACTATGCTTATTTCAAAATTATTAACAATCAAAGCTTGGCTATTAATAGTTGCAGTGTTAAGATCAAAAATNTTCTTTGGTACGCCAGTATCTAGTGTTCCACCACCAGTTGGTGCTAATGCACCTTCAACCGGTTGATATGCGCTCATAAACGTTGCTTCTACGACTAATTCACCACCATTTGTACCTACATCTTCTCTAAGCACCATAGATGTACAAAAACAACCAGCAATAATTACATCAACAAAACTTGAGTTATCCTTTGCTCCAGCATTTTCAAATAATAAAGTAACTGCACTAGCATGAGAAGCACCATCAACCATTGAACCACTGCTAACAGATGGTGTCAATGATAATGGACTACCACTATCAGCAAATAAAGCAAGACAAGTTTTTGTTACCGCAGTTACTGTGCCACGCATTGTTAAGCTAATTTCATACATCTGTGTATCTGGCCTATGATGACCTTGGTTCTTTACTTGCCCATAAATACCATTTCGACTTGGTGCAACATCAACTGGAGCTGATGCTTGCTCAATGTTAAAATCTACTACTTGAAGAAAATCCCAAGTATCACCAGCAGCGTGTGCTGTACCTAAATTAGCAGAACCACTGCCAATCGCAACTTTTATATCACTTCTTGGTTGAAAATTTGTAGCCATTATTCACTTTCCTTTTTTGGTTTTGCACTTTCTAAATGCTTTTCTAATTCTTTTGGCACAGAGTCTATCTCTACCTCATCGCCTGCCATTAGTCTCATATGCTTTGCTGGACTACCAAAGGCATTGTAGTTTTTACTGTCATCAAGCTTTTTATAGCTATCTTTTGCTTTATATTTCATCCTATCACTTCCATTACTGATACGTTTACTTCCATACTGGCCGATACTAAATCAGGATTATCTTCATCTTTAGCATATTCTATCGAACTAACATTAGCATTATAGAATTGTCTTGAGCCTGATACAGTATAGTTTCTATTATTGTAAATAAGTCTTTTCATTCTTTCAGCAATCTCAGATACTTGCTTTAATGTAAGCTTTGTATAATTGCCTGCTAAATCTACTTGATATGACACATTTACTGTGTACTCACGTATCTTTGCTGTACTTAAAGTCTCATTTAATTCATCAGAAACTGGCGTTATCAAAAAACTTTGATTACCCTCATGGGCATCGTAATAGATCGGCATTGAAAATTCATCAGCAATAATGCTAGATAAACTTTCAATGACCCGATCGTAGATAACATTTTCGTAAGAAATTGCCATCTATATTAACGGCGCTTAGATGACATCTTGCGCTTTTTCATCACTTTTTTCTTGAGCTTCTTCTTCTTTTTGCCCATTTTACCATATCCTTTACCCATTGGCATAGCGTTACTCCTTATCTGTAGATTTGACCTGACTTGATTGTTCCAATTGGCAGTTCGTCACTTTGAAAAATAATTGACCATTCATCATTAGCAACGTACACTCCTGCCTGAAATCTTATCCTTGCTCCATAAGCAAGTGGCTGATAATCACCATTTACTTGCTCGGCATCCACTACCTTATGCATACGCAGACCTTCACTATTCTTGACATATACATCGTATTTGACTGGACTAGTTGTACCTAATGCAAACGTACCACCAGTAGAAATAACCACTCTTACTTCATCATAATCAACTGCTGGTGGACCATGCAGTTTAATATCTTCAACATAACCAGTTGTAGAGCCGTTGAGAGATATTTCTTGTATCACACCTTTTTCTGAAGCAAAAGATGTCTCATTTGACATGACATATTCACGCCTTTTAAGCTTATCCAGCAGTCCAGTACCATCAGGATTAATTGCCATCTCTTCAATGGCTTGTGCTTTTTCAGTATCGTGACTTCTTACCAGGTCGGCGCAGGCGAGAATGGCGTTTATACGAACGATTATAAAATCATAGTTTCGCTCGCTTGCGCCTTGGTATGTGGTGTTTGCACGCTTATAGATAGGTCTATCTAAGTAGGACCGCATGAGATCGGCCTGCTCTTTACATATCCTAGTCTTTAAATCTTCCCAGTCTTGTCCTGCTTCAAATACTGCGCTATTTAAAGCAGATACAGAACTAGATTCTAAATAAAAATCAACGCTATCTGTTGACTCATTATATTTGTATTCATTATCTGCGTTAGGTGTATCAGTGACCTTAGTTAGTTCTACACCATCTTTGTATAAATTTTCTACATAGCCAACATCAGATAAGCGGTACAAATTACTACTTACTGTAGTCCAATTAGGCGCGCATACGCGCTTTCTATCATAGCGATCGATGTCATTAACTACGCCTTGTAAGTCGGTTGTAATGTTACAGAATGAAGAATATATACTGCTCATGCTCTAGCCATTTCCTCAATGTTTGGAAGTAATGTAATGTTTGGTATCTCAGCAGTCGCTATTAAAGCAAGGATGAGCGAAAATATCTCACCATGTGCGTTGTAGTCACGGCGTAGTTCTTTTTCTAGCTCTTTGAGTTTGCACATTACTTCTATCATGTTTTCTATTTTTTGTACTTCACTATCCATATGCTTCTACTATCTTCACAAAATGGTCTACAGTACCTTTACCACGTGCAGTGTTGTAATACTGCTTCCATTGACGAGCTTGGTCCAATAATGTCTTTGGCAGTTTTTGTGGCACTCTGCGCCAATGCAATCTGCAAAAAGCAATCTGTGCTTTGACGTTATACGTTAAAATAATGCGCCAAGCATCTTCATTAGGACTAGTAAAAAAACGCCAGTCTAACATACAAGCATTTGCTACCTCACGCATCAAATCTTCTCTATACGCGAGGTAGTTCTTGCATATATCAACGGCATTGTGTGGTTCGCACTGGAAGAATCCACGTGCTACATTGTTACCACCTTTTTGATATAAGTACTCATACTTTGATTCAACAAGGCCAGTATTATATACTAGCGACACTGCTTCCTGACTATGCAGGCCAATATCATGCAATGTCTCATCAATGAGATTGATCATTTGGTCTTTATTGACCATCTAGAACTTCCACACTAATCTGCCAATAGCGACAATAACATCCATGCATTCTTTAGCGATAGCTTGTTGTTCCTGCTTAGATACTTTGCCATCTTTTTTAGCATCGTGATATTTCTGTGCTACTTCTTTTATTTCTTTAATTAAAGGTCTATAACGCACAGCAGCCATTGTACCTACTGCGCCTAAGATAATTACTAGCATATATGCTGCATTACTAAGTGATAACCATTCCATATTATTTTCTTTCCTTGAGTATTTGTTTTATTTCATCGATGTCTTGCATAATAACATCGAGTTTATAATTAACTAAATTTTCGTCAGCTTCGTATTGACGCTTATCTATTTTAAGCTCTAATTCCTTTTTTATGCTACTAACATCTGCTTTCATAAATCCAAAAGCAAGTGTCATAGAACCAATAAGTACTACTATTGTAACAATATTCTCAATAGATACATTAGTGTTTAACTTTACCATTTTTTACAACTCCAGTAACGCGCAGTTAGCTTATTCTTACCAGCAGGCGTATCACATTTGTGCCTGGCCCTAAAAGATTTACGCCTAGCAGGACTGCTTTTTTTGATACGCATATTTGGATCGCCATAACGTATTAACTTCACTTTCTTACCTACTTTAGCAAGCACTGCAAATTTCTTACGCTTACCCGGAGTACGCTTTGGTTTATTATAACCACTAAATCTTTCACCGCGATATGTGATCATTTTGCACCACCATTTATTCTTCCTCTTATAAAACTTAATTCATCCGATAGTTCGCGCCAAAAACGCTCTCTATCCTTATCACTAGAATTAAGTCGATCAATTAATTTTACATTTATCTGCATTGCTGAATCCTGCACTGCTTCCATTTTATGTATGCTTTGCTTGATTTCTTCCAGGTCTTCTGATTGCGCTTTGTTTTCTTGGATTAAGTTGTATAAAACAAATCCGAACATCAAAGCGATAAAACCAGCCGAACCGAGCTGCAAATACAATTCCGCAAGTTCTGTCATCTAGCTCTCCTAACTTTTGCTCTAGTTGATTTACTATATTTAGCACGTTGCTTACCTCGTTTGCTTGCAGCACGCTTTCTTCTGTTCTCATATGCCTTTTGTGATGGTGTCATGGATGCACGTACACTAGCAGGAAGATATCTACCGCGCTTTCTGCGAGGCTTTTTGCTATCTTTTGGGTTGACGTATCCCCATTTCTGTTTTGTCCATTTTTTAAGGCTTTTTTGTGATTTTTTAAGTGCCATTATCTGTATCCACCACCAGCTTTTTTATATGCTCTTGCTAACATTTGGGCCTTNCGAGCNGACCATTGNCCAGCTCTACCGCCTTTACTNCCTGCTTTTATNCGATANAANANTCTTTTNCGTAANTGCAGGCTTTGTATAATTACCAGCTTCGTTTACGCGTGATCTTGTACGTTTTTTCTTACGTGGCATTNTTTACTCTCCGCAACTCTCGGTTAATAAAATAGNTATGATTAAANTCATCTTCAGATAGCTCTATTTTCGTTTCGGTTTTCCAAAAATGTTTAATGGATTTATATCGAGTGACTTTTTGTACCATGCTTCAATCTCTTTCATCTCAGCATCATGTATTGACTTGAGGTCAGCAACTCGTTGCTCAAGTTCGTCAATTCTTCTGTCATTATCTCTAATTGACTGCGTAATCTCATTGTACGTATAAACAAGTCCAGCGATGAGAACAATACCTTGCAAAAGCCACTTAGCGTTGATATGCAAAGACAGATTATCATCAACGATTCCAGCTTTGTANCTCCGCGCTGTTTGTGGATTGTAACTCTTTTCANTNCTCATACCTCANAACCAGCTATAGACCANCCACCATCGCAGCTACCAAGCAGCACTAAACCACCTAGCACAATAATTAAAAATGCTATTATAGTAACGTAATCTTTCCAGTCTTCGTTCATTATAGTTCTGTTGCTACTCCATTTATCAGTGTGTGTCTACCCACTTGGATTGCTCCAATCGTATCGCTATGATGATTTTGGCATTGAGCATCATAGTCGGACTGGGCAGTAATCCAAGAATTAGTCCTTGATACTACTGCCCCATCACTTGTAACGACATACGAATTATCCTGCGCATCAAATGAAACTTCCTCATCAGCACTAAATCGATAAGTATTTGTTCCATTACCACGTGGTTTAAATATATAAACCTTGTGGCCTTGTGCGCATCTTCGTACTAGCATTACTCTTCGTCTTTGTCCTCAGATTCTAAAGACTCTTTAAGACGAGATATGAACGCCTCTTTGCCGACAGTCAGTTGATCTACGTTAAATGCCATAGAACTAATCTTGTTTTCAAGATCAGCAATATGATTTACCATAGCCTTCTGCTCATCAGTCAAATCGTCAATGTCATACTCTTTGTCGAAGAGATTTAGCTTTTGTTTTTCTTTTTTAGCCATTTTATACCTTATGTGCTATAAGTGACCAGGTTGATTAAAGTGCTTCTAAGTCTGATTTGAGAGCTTCCCAATCAGCTTTTTCTGATTGTAGCCTAGATATTTCGCCATCTACTCTTGCAATCTCTCTATCAATTTGAGAGATTTCAAAAGATTGAACTGCATCATCTAAGGCTTGTCCATTCATTGGATTGAATTGTTTCTTTACTAATTGCAATTCTTCATGTGATTCTTCAGCTTNTGCTTCACGAANTACATTNCCATCATCNTCTAATANTTCGCTTACTGCTTCTTTATCGATGATTTTTTGCTTTCGTACAGAACAACATTCATCCTCTTTACCTTGAATATAATTTATCATTATTTATCCTTGAGTTGTTGTTTAAGTTCATTTATCTCGGTGCTTAGTTCCTGCACCGCATTTACTAATGCCCAAATCATTGGTTCTTGATTAGCTGATAACCATTCACCATCATCTTTAATCATTTCAGGCAAAACTTTTTGTGCTTCTTGAGCAATAATTCCTTGTCTCTTTTTATCAGAATTATATTTATATGGATTGTCTTTTTTAAAGTTGTATGATACAATTCTTAAATTGTTTATTGCATCTAAACCTACATTCCAATCTTCTATATTTTCTTTTAATCTACCATCAGATGTTGTACTCCAAGCAGAACCATTATCACCCATGTATACATCAGTAACACTTGAGTTACCAATTATAGCAGTATTATTTCCAACTCCAGTAGCACCTTTACCAATTACAATTTGATTTTGAGCATCAGCAGTAGATACATCTGCACTTTTACCAACACAAACATTATCATCTCCGGTAGTTATTGTTCTGCCAGTATATGCACCTAGTAAAGTATTACTGCCTCCATCGGTAACAAAATCTCCGCTTTGTATTCCAAGAGATACATTATTGCCTCCACCTGTTGCCCTTAACAATGTTTGATAGCCTATCGAAGTATTAGAAGCTCCAGTTGTTATTGCTTTTCCTGACTCATATCCTATTACTGTATTGGTTGTACCACTTGTAATAGCAGTACCAGCATTCCAACCTATAGCGATTTGACCTTGAGAATTGTTACTTCCAGTAGAATTAAGTGCATCTCTTCCTATAGCAACATTTCTTAAAAAGTTACCAGTTCCACCCCTTCCAGCATCTCTTCCTATAATTATATTATCATCAGCCCCTGAATTATTGATAGAATATCCAGCACTCATACCAATAACGACATTGTTACTTTCTCCTGAATCTGCTTCTTGCAATGCTGAATCACCAATTAAAATATTGCTCGAATTATCAGTCATTGAATCACCAGCACCATAACCGATTATAGTGTTGTAACCGCCAGTTGTAAGAGATACACCAGCCAAATATCCAATCGCGAGATTGTTTGTACCACTTGTCAAATTTTTAAGAGAATCTTTACCTATTGCAATAGTGCCATGAATGTCGCTATTAATTGCTTGACCAGCATTTTTACCTATAATAACTGCGTTTTGTAATTCAGTAGCAGTCTCTCCAGCTCTATCTCCAATGATAATATTTTGATAACCAGTTGTTAAATTTTCACCAGCATCTTTACCTATTAAAACATTACTATCTCCAGTAGTTAATCGATACCCGGCGAAATATCCAACTGCTACATTATTTGCAGATGTATTATTACTAGCAGTACCACTTGATTTCATTGCCTCATAACCAAGAGCGACATTGTTTCCACCGCCACCTATATATCTACCAGCAGAACTGCCCATGTATGTATTATAAGATTGATTTGCACTATGACCAGCATTATTGCCAACGTATGTATTATGACTATTGCCAGTTATAGAATAACCGCTATCTGAACCCACGAGTGTGTTATACCTACCGCCAGTAATACTGTAACCCGATTGATACCCAACTGCAACTGAATTATCCCCAGTAAATGTTCCTTGCAATGCTTTATAACCTATTGCAACCGAATCATGCCCAGTAGTAACTCCAAGCATACTTTGATAACCCACAGCGGTGTTATTTGAATGTGATTGTGCACTAGCACCTTTCATTGCTTCATATCCCATTGAAACATTTGCAAGTCCAGTTTCATTAAAATAACTAGCAAGATTTCCTACTGCTACATTTTTATTTGCGGTAGTTCCTTTATGAGAAGCATCTGCTCCTATAGCAACATTGTTACTTGCACTTGTGTTATCATTAAGAGCTAAATAACCGACTGCTACATTTGAATTTCCACTTGAAATATTTTCTAAAGATTGATAACCAATTCCTACATTATTAGATGCGGAAGAACTACTTGCTCCAGTCATAGAATTATAACCAAATGCAGTATTTTTAGTACCAGTTGTGTTATTATATAAAGAACTTGTACCTATAGCGTGATTAAATTTATCTCCATTTTGATTATATAATGCTCTGTATCCTATTGCTAAAGAATAATCTCCATCTGTGTCTGTATATAATGCTTCATATCCTAATGCGGTATTATGTCCACCAGTATTTAAATTGCGACCACTTTTATATCCATATAAAACATTTGAATTAGCAGTTGTTATTTGGTAACCAGCTTGATAACCCATTATTGTGCTACTAACACCACTTGTCATGTTATAGCCTGCTTGTATTCCAATTCCAATATTATACTGACCACTTGTAAGATTATGCAATGATGCATAACCAACAGATGTATTTCCAGCTCCAGTTGGAGCAGTTCCACTTATTCCACCATATTGAGAAAAAGCACCTAAAGAAGTATTCTGAACACCACCAGTTCTATTATATTGCGACCTATGTCCAACCGCAACATTGTAAGTATCTCCACTAGCATTATAAAATTTTAATGATTCTTGCCCTATTGCAACATTTCTTCCATCATCATCTGCTGTTGTTAAAGCTGCGTACCCAATAGCTACATTTCCATCTCCAGTGGTAATATTTGCACCAGCATTTTCTCCAAAAAAAGCACTATAATTACCACCACTAGCTAAGTCATTTCCAGCATTTTTACCAAAGACTGTATTTGATGTGCCACTATCATTATTAGATAGACTAATGCGAGAGTTGTTATCGAGAATTAACCTAGAAACAGCACCAGTTTGAAGAATTAAATTGCTACCCCCAGTAGTAATTCTTGAATTATTTGTTCCAAATTTTAAAAAATATCCTGAATCTAAATTTATACTACCACTAGAAACGGATAGCTTTTCACTAGGCGAGGTTGTACCTATACCAAGTCCAGTAGTATTAAGAAACATTCTTGTAGAGCCACCAGCACCAAAAAATAAATTTGCACCAGTAGTAGAAATATTATTAAAGTCAGTTCCATTCCTAGTAATTTGAATACCAGCAGTTCCCCCATTACCTTGCACTTTTAATATGTTATTACTATCAGAGCCGATTACATGAAGTTTTGCACCACTACTAGGCGATGTTGTACCGATGCCGACACGTGAATTACCAGCATCTACTGTTAAAACTGCAGTTCCACTAGAGTTTAATAACTTTATATCAGAGTCATAATTACCACCAATTTTTAAATCAACTGCACCTTGAGCAGATATACCACTACTACCAACCCTTAATTGTGGGTACATATAAACAGCACCACTTTGATTTGCTAGAAAATTTATATGAGGATTGCCTAAACCATCACTTTGAACATTGTTTTTTATATTTAATTGTCCATACTGGTCTAAGTAAATATCAGCATCACGATTAGCCATATTATCATAGCCTGATAATCTTATACCGTGGTCATCCGCTGATTGTTCTATTAATAATTTGCCTTGTAGTATCTCATCATAAGCAAAACTACCACCACCCTCAACTTTAAAATCTCCAGTAATAGTTAAATCGCCATCAACTGTACCGCCACTAGCTAAACCAGCACTTACATTACTTATCATTGATTTTAGCATTCTACTATCCTAACCGCTCCAGTTGTTGTTGAGGTTGAGTTATAATTAAAATAGATCGTATTACCCAAGCCTCTTGGAACTGTAATAAATGTTAATGTGTTCTTTGGTATTAATAAATCGTTTGAAGCGTTTACATTTGTTTCACTTGTTGTAAAATTAAAAAATATCTCGACCGCTGCGTAAATACCAATACATCCAGCAGTTGCTCCAAGTGATACATGTGTAGTATTAGCAACATCAGCGCTTGATCCTGCTGTGCCTACACTCTTGACGGACCATTCACCACCAGTCGTTGTATTTAGTGATTCTTGGACAGAATGTTTATGTAAATTTGCCATTAGCTTGATCTCCTATGCACAATTGCGAAATCACTACTAGCAACAGTAACAGATGTCCATTGTCCATAAATGGTCTGCCCTGCCTTAATTGTTACATCGGATAAAGTATCCCATATGTCAGTATCAGAACTAGTCGCAGATACGACTGCATCAACTGATAAAGCAGTGATTGCTACATATACATGGGAATTGACTGTTGCTCCGGTGACATAATCATAACCACCACCAGCGGTGATAATGTTTAGCGCTTCCTGCGCGGTATAACGGTGTAAATTGCTTGTTGCCATTTTCTCTCCATCTCTAAGGTTAGGCGAACCGTGAACGAGACATAATTAAGATTTATTTCTTAAATATCTTTTTCTTTTTCTTTGCTTCAGACTTTACAATCTTCGGCCCACCAAGTTTATTACTAACTACTTCATACCCATCATTAACATACTCTTGCGCTTCTTTGCGAGAGCTTACATGCATGGTGTGTTTGTTTTTTCTAAGTATAATCATAATAGTCTTTCATATATTGCACTGGGCGATGACAAACAGCCACCGCCCAGCATAGTTTCCATTACGGATTAAGGAATTCAATTCCTTTCACATGGTTACTTGTAGTAACTGCTGTACCATAAATGATGTCAGCAACAACTTTAGTACCAAGATAGTCAACAGAATACTCAGACTGTACTCTGATGTCCTGCTGAACCGCAACAGCGATCGCACTCTTATGTACTAAGTATGCAGCTTCAATACCAGTAGAAGCAGTTGTTGGTATTAATGAGCTTTGGAATACTGGAATACCAAATAGTCTTCCAACTTCACCTGAGTTCATTGCAGAATTATCTGCACCAAAACCAATACCAGCAGCACCAGCACCACCAACGTTACCGCCAGCAGCAATGAATGCCTTCGAGTTTAATAGATCAGCAAAGATCAATGGATTCACAAAGAATGCACATTCTTCTTTTGGAATGTCATTAGACATTAGAGTTCCAAGCGCTGTTTCTACATCCGCATTGCTCATGCTGTTATCCGCAGCAAGAGTTTGAGTTGTACCTAAAGACTGTAACTGAGATTCAATCTCAGTGTCAACAGCTTTTGCAAGTGCGTAAGCCATAGACTGAGCATACTTGTCAAACAACTGCTCGTTTGACTGAATCATTGCAATATCTTCAAATAACTTTGCAGCATACATATGCTGATCGATTTGCAACTGTATTTCAGTTTCAGTATTTACAGAGTAAGCAACACCAGCATTTTCAGTTTTCCTGGAAGTTGCAACCTCTTGGATTGTAGGAATATGAAGCACATCGCCTCTTCCTTGTACTAAAGAACTATAGTCATCAAAGAAAGGTTTGAGAACTAAGCTCTTTTCAAAATAGCGATAAATACCATCGCTCCACAGTTCAGGGATAAATACATCTACGTGTCCAGCTCCTGATAAATCACCAGTAGCTGCACCTTGAGTTGCATCTCCACTAAAAGCAGTATAAGCCATAACTTATTGTCCTTTATTTTTTCATTCGCTTATACCCATCAATAATCTTGCTCCAGTTTTTCTTTCTGTCTTTGTCAGACATAGCAGTCCAATCTTCTTGAACTTCGTTTGCTGGTACAGCAGGATTATTCGCTATAGGTATGCGAGGATTTTGAATTATTTTACCGTGTAATGCTCGAAGCTTTGCCATTGGCAAGTCTCCAAATACTTCACGGTCATCTACACTAAAGTCATTTAAGAGTTGTTCTCTTAGATCAGCTTCTTCCTGCATTGCTCTTTGAACAATTGGTTCTAGCTCTGCTATGCGCGCTGCTCGCTCTTCAGCAAGAGTTTGCCACTCTTTTTTTGCTTCAAGCTCTTTAATGCGTTGCGCTTCCACCTTCTTTTGCAATTCAGCAAGTTCAGATTCAGCTTTTTGACTTCTTGCCCGATACTTCTTTGACTCTGCGATCAAATCTCCAACTTCCGGGTTAGCTGGTTGATCCTGCGGTTGTTCGGTCGCCACCTCTTGAGCAACTNCTTTTTCTACTGGTGGTCGCTCGACATATGGTTTGTCACCAGGTACGCTCTGTACATTATCTTCAGACATACTGTCTCCTTTTTACACTTTTACCGTGTGGCGTTTGTTAATCTTTTTCACATTATTGCGAATTACATCAGCAAACATTTTGACCACTTCCTTTTCAGCAATTGGTCCTATCTTATTATTACGAACGATGACACGCGCCTTATCAGGTCGCTTGATTATGTTCTTACGTTTGCGTGCATTGCCAAACTTTCCAAGCTGATTGTCTTTAAGTTTTGTCGCTTGAAGTTTGTCTTTAATACCATATAAAATTCCTAATTCACCACTTGGAAAACCGCTTCTAATAAAACGAAATGCACCAAGCATTGCACCAGTAAGTTTTAGGTTTGGCGGTTCTACTTGTGTGCTTTTTTGACCTTTCACGGCCTTACCTGATGCTTTATTCTTACGATAGCGTTGCGTATATGAAGCAAATGTTTTACCTTCAAAGTCTACACCCATCTCTGTTTGCGCTTTATGAGCATCCGCTATTTCCTTGCCATGCTTATCAAGGTCTTTTTTTGTGAATCGTAATACTTTTTGAATATTTAACATTATACAAGTGGTATCCATAAATGACGGCAGTTATATCCACCTCTATCAAGAAATGCACCTGGTTGCTCTGCTTCTATTTCTGCGCGTGTTAATGGCTGATCATTTAAAAATGTTCTACATAAATCTCTATTCTTATTATCACGTGGTCCTTGATAGCGATATAATGTGCTATCAGGTAAATCTTCTGACATAGTAGCAATAACACTTTGCTGATATGTGCCTAGCGTACTTGTAATAATTGTATCTACTCTTGGAACATCTCTTGCAAGATTGCGTTTAATTAAATCTGCTATATCATCTTTATCTAATTTATTTGCGATGCCTTGTGATATACTCATTCTTACAGACTCTCCAATTGTGCCAGTAAGCCTTACAACATTAGAACGTTGCATATTTTGTAATGCTAGGAGCTGATTTTCCGATGTTGCTCCAAAAAATGGAATATCATCCAATAGTGACTCAGTTGCTGCCATGTATGCAGTAATTGCATTTCTAGCACCTAAATCTTCAATAAAATACGTACCGATATCGATTGCAGATAGAAAAAGCAATATTTCTTCTACAGATAGACCTTCTTCTTCTAGCTCTTTCGTGTCATCAATGAAATCGTTACTAGCTTGATCTATTGCGCTATTAAAAGCGTCTATGGTATCATCAAGAACCGCCATTTTGTAGTCTGTTTAATAATCGATTAACCGGTTGGTCTTGCTGTTCAGCTTGTTCTTGTTGCGCTTGAAACTCAGCACGTTGTTCAGGACTTGCGTCAGGATTCATGTAATCAAAGTAATCTTGCTTTGATGCCAAGCCTTGCTCAAAACGCCAACTCCACAATGCGATCTCCGTGTCAGGTGTGAGAGCATAATTCGGTTCGAGAAAGTCTACACTATAATCTTCACCGACATCTACGCCTGCTTCTACACGAAGTATTTCTCTATCGATCTTGTAGCGTTTTTGTTCCCAAGGTCTCCACGTATCTTCTTTTTCACCAGTAGTAATATCTCTAGCTTCCATCTCCAAAATAGATAAACTAGCTGCACTTGGCGCGTTACCTGAGTCATCTCTAGCAAATTTCGCTCTAATGTGGTTATTGTTTAAGGTTGACTCCACGAAAAAACGTGTCGCGTCCACTATTTCTTGAAGCGAACCACCACTATTGGTTACTCCAAAATTTGCACCTTCAGGTAAATATAAAATCTTATCTGTGCCAATTTGTATTCTGCTTGCATCATCAACACCAGCAACAAACTTGATGCCCATTGCACCATAGCGTACTGCGATTTCAAGTTCAAATAATGCTACATTTAGCGCGAGGTCAGCCTGCGCAACGTCCATTGCGTTCTTTACGCTATTAAAATCACGTATTGGTGGATGTCTATGGCAAAACGTTACTGGCATTACGCCATATGGATTTATATCACCATCATTGACGCTTATTTTCATGCCATGCTCATCGAGCAAATAATGCTCGCCTTGATATCCTGGACGAGATTCAGTCCATACTGCATGCATTGGTGCATCCATTCTGCTGTTGCCTTGATATTCTATTGGATAGCAAACGCCTATTGGCTGATCTCTGCTATCTCCAGCAAGGAATAATGGCGTAAAATGAGATAGTATCTCATACTTCAGCTTCTGTTCCATCTCGCACCATCGTGAGCGAAAGGCCATAGAACCTAGTAAGAATGTAAGTCTTTCAAGTTGTCTGCGCTGCGCGTTTAGACTGTGGACGTTTATGGAGGCAAGGTAAGTATCCGAAGCGCGCATTCTTGGGGGGCGCTTA
>FUFK010041829.1_pt1 | contig 50612 bp, 41 predicted proteins | sample 1021851 | NCBI WGS metagenome assembly FUFK01 (sample SAMEA51879418, study PRJEB19060) | metagenome | reverse complement strand
AAAACTCCTTATGGGTATGTTATAAGAAATTCTACGTTTGAGCTGTGTTAGTTTAGGGGATAGTTACAATACTGTTTCATCAACTACGGTATCGACAGTTTAAGGCATTTTACTATCATCACATGCTTGGCATGATGAAACGGGCGTTTCCAAATCTGCCGAGGTACTCGCGATTTATAGAGCTTGTGCCGCGCAGTATCATGCCACTGTGCAGCTACTTGCAAAGCATGATGGGCGACTGTACGGGTATCAGCTATATTGATTCAACCAAGATAGCAGTTTGTCATAACAAGCGTATCTACCGTCATAAAGTCTTTGAAGGACTTGCAACCCGAGGCAAAAGCAGCATGGGCTGGTTCTATGGCTTTAAGCTGCACGCCATTATCAATCATAAAGGTGAGCTGGTCTCCGTCAAAGTCACTGAGGGTAATACCGATGATAGAGCGCTTGTTAAGGATATGGCAACCCCTTTGTTTGGTAAGCTATTCGGTGATAGAGGCTACATCAGTAAAGCACTGAACGAGTGGCTCACAAAACACAGTGATACTAGGCTGATAACGAAACTTCGGCGTAATATGAAACCGCAAGTACTCAAGCCGATAGATGAGGCGCTACTCAATCATCGCTCTTTGGTTGAGACGGTGTTTGGGGAGCTGAAAAACTTGTGTCAGATTGAGCATTCACGCCATCGTAGTGTCACGGGTTTTATTACAAACTTGCTGTCAGGTTTAATTGCTTATTGCTGGTTTCCCTATAAACCCACCATCAAAAATATGCCTCAGCAGGGACAGGTAGCAACATTGTAAATAGTATCAATAAGTTACAATGTGGCTTATCCCGAACTGGGGGTATTTAGGCAAAGTGTTTACGAATAGTTTGATTGAATACTTGTGGTTGCTCAATATTTGAAATGTGTGACGCGTCAATAGTCGCGAGTGTGGCATTTGGGATATGATCGACCATATATTGACTATCGGCCACCGTCGTCACTGGGTCTTCAGTACCTGCCACCACCGTAATCGCGACATCGATATCTTTTAACTGCTCGCGAGTATCAGCGACAGCCAGCGCTTCNCAACAGCTGGCATAACCTTTGCTACTGCTAGCGGCAAGAGTGTCAGACAAGGCGTTGACGATATCAGGATAGTTACTGATAAAGCCCTCAGTAAACCAGCGCGATGCGGCTGTAGCGGCGATAGAATCCAAACCTTGCGCGCGAACCAATTGAGCGCGCGCTATCCACGCCGCCTCATTACCAATCTTGGCAGCAGTATTGCACAGCATCAATTGATAAAAGCGGTTAGGATAATGGATGGCCAGCCATTGACCCGTCATACCACCCATTGAGATACCACAGAAGAACGCTTTATCAATATTCAAGTGATCGAGCAGATCAATGACGTCTTGTCCAAGCTGATCTAAGCTATAAGGGCCTTTGGGTGCAGAAGATTTTCCATGACCACGAGTGTCATAACAGATGATGAAATAATCGTTTTGCAAAGCATCAATTTGCGGCTGCCACATGTGGTAGTTGGTACCTAAAGAGTTGGAGAATATAAGCGCAGGGTTACGGCTATCACCAAAAGTGACATAGTTTAAGGTAATGTCTTTATTTTCAAGTACAGGCATAACGATCATCCTTATTTGTCATTTTGGGGTGATTATGATGGTAGTGGCGTATAGGTTTATGGTGGTTGGCCATTAATGCATTCAATGTTCAATTCGTTCAATAATCATCGCGATACCTTGTCCAACACCAATACACATCGAGCAGATGGCATAACGCTTATCCGTTTTCTCAAGTTGATTGAGTGCTGTCAAAATCAAACGTGCGCCTGATGCGCCAAGTGGGTGACCAAGCGCAATCGCACCACCATTCGGATTGACACGCTCGCTATCGTCAGCTAATCCCAAGTCACGCGTGCAGGCTAGGGATTGCGCTGCAAAGGCTTCGTTTAATTCAATGACATCCATCTCATCAAGTGACAGTCCAGTTTGCCCCAGTAGTTTTTTGATCGCAGGCGCTGGAGCAAAGCCCATAATACGTGGTTCGACACCTACCGTGGTGGAAGCCACAATACGCGCACGCGGCTTGAGATTAAATTCTTTAATGGCTTGCTCTGACGCTACTAAGAAGGCTGCTGCGCCATCATTAATGCCTGAGGCATTACCAGCAGTGACTGTGCCATTTTCTTTAACGACGGCACGAAGTTTGGTTAATTTCTCAAGCGTGGTGTCTGCACGAGGATGCTCATCCTTATCGACAATGATGGGCTCACCTTTGCGCTGCGGAATAATGACTGGGGTAATCTCGTCTTTGAAAAACCCTGATGCTTGTGCGGCATGGGTACGTTGTTGGCTGCGTAGTGCAAAGGCATCTTGGTCAGCACGATTGATGTTGAACTGCTCAGCGACATTTTCCGCCGTTTGCGGCATGGTCTCCGTGCCATATAACTCGTCGAGCTTTGGGTTGATAAAGCGCCAGCCCATGGTAGTATCTTTTAATTTTTGGTTACGACCAAATGCCTGATTTGACTTACCCATTACAAATGGCGCACGGCTCATGCTCTCAACGCCGCCTGCAATAATGAGACTGGCTTCTCCGGCTTTAATTGCCCGTGCGGCGATGGCTAACGCATCCATTGATGAGCCGCATAAGCGGTTGACCGTAGTAGCAGGCACTTGATAAGGAAGACCTGCGAGCAATGATGACATGCGCCCGACGTTACGGTTGTCCTCACCGCTTTGATTGGCGCAACCGTAAATAACATCATCTACTTGCACCCAATCGACATTGGTATTGCGTTCCATCAAGGCTTTAATAGGAATAGCGCCCAAATCATCGGTACGTACAGGGGCTAGACTACCACCGTAACGTCCAAAAGGCGTGCGAATGGCGTCAATAATATAAGCGTTGTTTAAATCAGTGGTCGAATCGATCATAGTGATTATCCTAAGTTTTAATTATGAGGCGTTTTTATTTAGTCTCGTTAATGAGTGTGGCACCCGTTACCGCTTGTAAGTCATTAAAGCTTAGGTTTTCGACCATTTCAGTCACTACCAGCCCTTTAATCGAAACGTCTATAACACACAGGTCGGTGAAAATTCGATCGACGCAGTTTTTGCCAGTCACAGGATAGGTAAGCTCGCTGACGATCTTGGGCTCACCAGTCTTGGTCGTATGATTGGTCATCACAAAGACTTTTTTGGCACCGACGGCTAAGTCCATAGCACCGCCAACTGCAGGTATTGCACCTTCTTCACCAGTGCTCCAGTTGGCCAAATCACCATTGGCCGCCACTTGAAACGCACCCAATACGCAAATATCAATATGACCGCCGCGCATCATGGCAAACGAGTCACCATGGTGAAAGAAGCTACCGCCATCTAACATGGTGACGTATTCCTTGCCAGCATTGATCAGCTCTGGATCTTCTTCTCCTTTGGCAGGGGGCGGGCCAAAAGCCAACAAGCCGTTTTCTGAATGTAAAAATACGTCTTTGTCATCAGGCAAGTACTTAGCGATTTTGGTGGGTAGACCAATGCCCAAATTGACATAGGCACTATCTGGAATATCTCGGGCAGCACGCTCAGCGATTTGATCCCGTGTGAGTAATGTATGGCTCATGATGACGCTCCTTATGATTGACCGTATTAAGCGCTGGCTGCGGTAGTAGAATGAGTAGGCTCGATTTGCACCACATGCTGCACAAAGATACCTGGCGTGATGATGTGTTCAGGATCAAGCTCACCCAGATCGACGCTTCTAGAAACTTGAGCGATCGTCACGTCAGCTGCCATGGCCATGATGGGACCAAAGTTACGTGCTGATTTTCGATAGACTAAATTGCCCCAGCGATCGCCCTGATCCGCTTTGATTAAGGCAAAATCTGCTTTGATTGGATATTCAAGCACATAGTCTTTGCCATCGATATGGCGCGTCTCTTTACCTTCAGCAAGCAAAGTACCAAAACCCGTTGGCGTATATACCGCACCAAGTCCCATGCCAGCAGCTTGAATACGGCAGGCCAGATTGCCTTGTGGTACCAGCTCAAGCTCGATTTTTCCCGCATGATATAGCTCGTCAAATACCCAAGAGTCTGACTGACGTGGGAACGAGCAAATGATCTTACGCACTGCCCCTGTTTTTAATAGTTTGGCAAGACCATGATCACCATTGCCTGCATTATTGTTAATAATCACTAGGTCTTTGATATCCAAATCAATGAGCGCATCAATCAGTTCGGCAGGTTGTCCTGCCGTACCAAAACCACCAATCATAATTGTGGCGCCGTCTTTGATTTGACTGAGCACATTCGTGATGCTTTTCTCCGCTTTGTTAATCATAGTTTGACCCTATTTTAGATCTTGTGGAAACCTTTAGAATACTTTGGTTAGCGACGCTCTGATCACCTCTCCCTCAAAAGTATTTTTATTTGAATACTCTTTATACACGGCTATATCACCACCTAGTAGATTAGGCGGTGAAAAATAACCCATAGATAAGCCTAAAGCGTTTCTTTCCTCGTCGCCGTCACCGGTCTCAAAAGTGTTGTAACCAACCAGGCCAACATCTAGCAAGCCGTAACTTTTGCTCAAACCCCATTCAATGATTAGCTCATCATCTAGGTCGTCACCATTAGGCATCTCATAACGACTTAAGGCACTGAGATTAATGTCACCTTGTTGGTTGAGCTTAACGTTACCACCAAGGGTAAGCATGACGGAATCATAACCTTTGCCAGGGCTTGCAAATCGATTGCTATCATAGTCGCCAGTTTCTGCCCAATAACCGATACCACTGACTGCATCCCATCTATCGCCATGCCAGCCTAATACACCGCCCACATATAAATCACCTAAGCCTGTACGTTCATCGACATCCTGACCACCGACTCTTAGATCTGTTTTTATAAGCGGTACAATGGCCTCTAATGTCAAATCGCCACCTAGTACCTTTTGCGGTGTGACCCATATCGCTCGATTGGCAAGTGCGGTAACATTAACCTCGCTGTCATCTGGTAACGCCTCATTTTCATCAGCGCTATAATTTATGAGATAGCCTCTGTAATACACTCCAGGTGGTGGTACTACACTTGCTTTTATTCCTTCAATGCCTGGGACGTAGTGGGAGTCAGAAGCATGGATGGTAAATGACAAGCTAGCAGCGATAGTAAGTAGGGTGATTTTCTTCATCGTATTTTTCATAGAACATCCTTGTTCATATTTTATTTTATGATTGTCCAAAACTTAAGATTAGTGTTTATATTAGTCAACCAGTTCATGAATATCCTAATATAGAAATAAAACTTCATGAATTAAATTCGTGGCAGCAGACGCAAGCACTGACAAACGGCAAGATAGATGTAGGGTTTGGAAGATTGTTTTTTGAGGACGCTTCGGTGAGACGTATTTTATTGAGAGAGGAGAGCTTAGTGGTAGCCGTTCCTATTGATCATCCCATCATCCAACGACGACAAAGCACTATAACTATTGCTGATCTAGCTAATGAGAATCTATTATTATATCCAAAGTCGCCACGACCTAGTTTTATTGACTTTGTTTTGGGTTTGTTTGAGGAACGCAATATTGAGCCGAGTTCATTTTCAGAAGTCAGCGAATTGCATGTGGCTTTAGGTTTAGTAGCTGCAGGAGAAGGGATCACCATTGTGCCTCAAGCGCTTAAGAACCTACGCGGTACAGAGATTGGTTATATTCCATTAGAAGATGGATTATTAACGTCGCCNGTTATTATGAATGTTCGTCATTTTGATAAGTCGGATTTGCTAAAAACTCTACTCGATGTTACCTACAAGTTATATGATGAAGAGGAGTTTGTTTATCGGCGTGAAGAGATTTAAGCAATTTACTCACTATGAACCGCCCCGGGATTGTCGGAGACTCAACATTCTGAGAGAATACGACAATGAAAAGACAAACCTACACTCCTGAGATTAAAGAACGCGCCGTTCGCATGCTGATTGAAGCGTCGAGCGACTATCCTTCTACATGGTCAGCCATTCAAGCCATTGCACCTAAGATTGGCTGCACGCCTGAAACCCTGCGCTCATGGCATAAAAAGCACATAGACCAAACCATTCCCGCCTCAGTGCAGGCTCAAAGTGACAAAGAGCGTATCAAAGAGCTTGAACGCGAGAACAAAGAGCTCAAGCAAGCCAATGAGATTATACGTAAGGCTGCTGGTCTTGAAGCCCAGGCGGAGAAGGGCCGTCCACCCAGATAATGGTTCAGTTTATTGATGACTATAGAGGTAGTTATGGGGTCGAGCTGATTTGTAGAGTACTACCGATTGCCCCGTCAACCTATCACCGTACTAAAGACCTAGAGTGCTGCCCTGAAAGGCGTTCACTGCGCAGTCAGCATGACGACTACTATCTCAGCGAGATTAAACGCATCTGGCAGGACAGCAAATGCCGCTATGGTGCTCGCAAAGTCTGGCGGCAGATGAAGGCAGATGGCATTTATATCGCACGCTGCACCGTCGAGCGTTTAATGAGTCAGCACGGCTTACAAGGTGTCTGGCGCGGTAAGGGTAAGATTACCACCAACAGCCGTGACGACCAAAAGCGTGCTGACGACTTGGTCAATCGTAACTTTAATGCCCATCGTCCTAATCAGCTATGGGTGGCTGACTTTACTTATATCAAGACATTGAGCGGCTGGGTTTATACCGCTTTTATCATCGATGTATTTGCTCGCGCTATTGTCGGCTGGAAAGTATCGAATCGTATGAACACGGATATGGTAATGGCGGCATTAAATCAAGCGATAACAGATAGAAACAATCCCAAAGATGTCATTCATCACAGTGATCGAGGGGTTCAGTACTTATCTATTCGCTATACCGATAAGATGACGGACTCTGGCGTGATTGCTTCTGTTGGTACAACAGGCGATTCATACGACAATGCATTGGCTGAAACGGTCAATGGGCTTTACAAGTCTGAGGTGATTCATTATTTAAAGCAGAACTGGACTGGTGTGAACGATGTTGAACTGGCAACCCTTGAATGGGTGGATTGGTTCAACAAGAAGCGTCTACATAGCACGATTGGATATGTGTCACCCTTTGAGTTTGAAAAGCGGTATTATGATAATTTAACCCTGTCAGGCATCGCTGCCTGACTCAAGTAGATCAGCCTCCGATATAGTCGGGGCGGTTCAGTTCATACTGCATATGCTTTTTTCAAGATATGATGCCTCAGTGCCAATAATAGAGTGCAAGACTATACTGTAGGTAGATGAGCTAAATCAAATAATATAGATAAAACATTTGGGATTTTGAAATGGTTAACCACTTTCAATCAGAAGCTTGTAGTAATAATAGCGGTTACTGACTAATGAACAGCCACGGTATTGTCGGAGGCTCAACATTCTGAGAAAATATAACAATGCCAGATCTGTTCACTTGTCATGTTCATCTGGTAATTATAAAATCTATGAGTTCTTAATTGAAAAACCCCTCAAACCCATCTTATTAACATGATTAATAAATTTCTCAATATTATCCACTTTCCATTGATTACAAGTGGCAATTTTTGCATCTGATACTTTGATAAGCTCATTAGCTTTAATATAATAGCGTTTGTGACCTGTTCTCTTGTAGATTTTCATAGCGTTTTCTTTAGATGTAATCACGCCTAAGCTACCTTGCATCTCTGCAGGGAAAGCTTCCTCCAATTCAGAAAAGTTAATGTTTGGATTATCTCTAACATAAGCCTTAATGACCTCATTTACCAATCTGCCCTTATTGTAAGTTTTGCCTTGAAAATCAAAAGTTGAGAAATCTTTTTTTACTTTATTGTTTTCAACTGAATCTCCTACAGAAGTGACAGAAGAAAGCTCTAAACCCTGTCTGATAGTATCTTGTAAGCTCACTTTTTGCTCTTTACAGAAATCTTCAATGCGTTCGAATAACCTAACAATAGCTGCATACCTTGCCTGTAAGTAGAAGTCTTTTTTACAAAGTTTATAGAGAATTTGCTTCCACTCGTCATCTTCGTGACCCAAATCAATATCCTCATCTTTATCAAAAAGCTGATATTCAACTTCCAGCTCGTTATCCCAACCTATAAAGTTAGGATAATGAGCCAAGACGTTGTATATTTGAGGATAAGAAATTTGCACAGACAGTAGAAAGAAGTTTATTATTTCTGACACTTCATCTTGCTGCGTATCAACATCATTAATGCATTTAACAAGAGAAATTGCATTCATCAATCTCTTAATTGCCCGAGGGTTCTTACCAACGGTAAGCAAGCCAATCTCCTCAATTAATAGGATTTGTGCTGCAGACACACTGTCATTTATTAACTTGAGTTGTTTGAGGTTATCTATCAAAAAACTTTGAACTTCGTAATTGTTGACTGGCATAGAGAACGGAAGCTGAATAATCTTCTCAAAAAACGATCTAAATTCTCGTTCGTTTTCCATCGTCTTTTTACCAAATTTTGGCTCAAGCCCTTTAACAACGACATCATAGTCAATCGCTAATAAAAAAACACAGTTATCTAAATCAAAAAGGTTTTTAAGAAGCTCTAATATTTGAACGGCAACGGGAGGGTTAATCCTGTCTAAATCATCTATAAAGAATATAAAGCCTTTTTGAGGATTTTTAATTATAAAGTCATTGATAGTACTCTGTAGCTCATCTCGTAGCTGGCGAACTCCTACTTCACTTTGTTCCGTCTCAAACATTGAATCTACTACATCGCTAGCACCACTACCGATTGTCATATTAGCTGATGTTTTTAGAGCTACTTTACTAACCCTTGTAATAAACGACTTGGCTTTTTTCTTAAGCTTAGCGGCATCATCACTATTTTCTTGCTCAATAACTTCGATAACTTGGTTAATAATTGCCGTAATGATATTTGTCAATGTGGAGCTTGCGTCCATCATCAGCCCATATTCCCAAGTATTGATCCATACGGCGTAATAACCTTCGTCGTCTGTACAAAGCTCTTGTCTCAAAAAGTTCATCAAGGTGGTTTTACCGCTTCCCCACTCCCCTTGAATAGCAACTGTCAGAGGTGTTTGAGCACTCATTAAAAAACGTTTTAACCCTTTTTTATACTTATCAATACCAAGCTGGTCTTTATCAACTCTTGGTGTATCTGTGAGATTAGTAAAAGTGCTCATTAAGTGACTCCTGTACTGAACTATTCAATGCAAATTCGATCGGATATTTATATTTAAACATATCCAACTCTAAAATATTGTCTAATTTGACAGGACGTTTACTTAGTGAGTATAGTTCATTAGTAAAATTCATATTCAGTCAAATTTATTGCCAAAACATAGGGATCATATCATGCGAATTACAGGTAATGGAGTAGAAACTTTTTCAGGTAACGTTGACATTGAAACTTTTAAATACTTTGAAAACAGCGATATCGACCTTGAAGAGTATTACAATGACACTGAGATGGGAGATAACGACTTAGAAATACCTGATGAACATAATTTCGGGGCTAATGGTTTAACCGAAGTCGATGATATCTGGCATGTCAATGGTGCTTATTTGATTGAAGATAATCAAATTGAGGTTCTTAATGATTCCGATGAGGTCATTTGGTCATGTAGCTGTGATCCCGAAGATCTTCAGGGAGAAGATGTCACTTTAATTGCCACCTCAAATTATGATGACATTGTGAGTGAATTAGAGCCTAATACAGCAATGATGATCGGCAGGCTCTTTAACAAAGGGACTGTTTTTGACACTCGTTTGAACAATGTAGATGATTTTGATCCTTCAGATTTGACGATATATTATTTTGAGGACGAAAGTGGCTGGATCATTACTACTATAGAATATGCTGGCGATGAGATTGAGAATGAAGATAGCGTCACAGATACTGTCAGCTCTGAATTCATCTGGGAAGCTAATGAATAATAAGCCCAATCTCTTAGTACAAAAAAACTGCTCTTAGAGCAGTTTTTTTTCACAATAAGGTTTATAGAGCCAATATAATGAGTGTATGCGCCAACAGGCCATTAATCTAAACTGATAATATTATCCTCAGGAATTAAATCCCCTTCCCACAGTAGAACACAATCTCTGCCAATCGTTCCGTTTACTGTTTCAGCTGTTTTCCAAACACTACTAGCTTTGATAAAAACACTTACTCGAAACTGTCGCAAACCATCGCTGTCATATATTATATCTTGCGAGGCGATTTTGACTGCCTGATAAGGTTCAATACTGTCATATATCCAGCTTGGACCAACATTGGATGGGATAGCACCATCTTTAATAGATTGATAGTCCTCTTGTTCTAACCACTCACTTACTATACAAGGTAGTACATTAGCAGTGTTATTGACAAAATATACATCTTGCTCATATGCATCATCTGTCGCTATCGCTGTCAGATAATACTGTGCGGCCTTCGGTGATGTAATGCCAGGCAATCTTGACTTACCTTCCCATATCAAACCTTCTAAACGTTTTTGGGGTTTTTCAAGGGGTTTTGCTTTATCTTCTGTTTCAGCGGCTAATTTATATTTCTCTTCAAAAATTTCACGAATCTCTTCGATTGAGTTTTCTGATATGGTGCCTTCCTCAGTATTTACTCTTATAAGCTTAAGAGCAGTGTCCCAATTAGAAGTGTAACGTTGCAGCGTAGCAGCTATAAGGCTTTCATCGGTGGCATAAGACCCATGATCATATGCTTCTAAAGTACCCCTTATAGAACTATAAAGATAAGGTATATAGGTATGACCATTGCTGACAACATCTCTGAACATGGCACTTGCTGCATGTCTCAATGCTGAGCTTAGATCTTCTCTCTTTGTTATCTCAAAAAGCGTTATATTATCTCTATCAGTCGCTCTGCTTTCATCAAAGTCTATTAGGTAACCACCGTAATCACTTTCATCAATAATGCATGTATGAGAATCAACATTTTTGAGGTAGAAAGGGCATATATTGTTCTTATTAAAAATCTGATTTACCCATTTTCTTTGTACAGTATCATCGAAATCCCCATATAATATAACGACATCTATATGGCTTCGAAAAATATTAATTTGATATAAAATTTCTTCATCAATCTTACAATCAAATATTTTCTTAGCGTTGGCATATGGTTTGAAATTCGATGCCTCTACGAAGGCTTCCATCGGAATATAGAGTTTTTTTCTAAATCTATTCATAAAAACACACCTTGTTATTATCACTTGTAAATAATTTAACTTTTTATCTTAATACTTATCGTTTCTCTCATATCAAAATAGCTGCATACTTAGTTTCCAGCCAAATTGTCCGTATCAACATATAGCACTTCAGACATGTCAGTGCCTCTATTAAAAATGACTCTATAGCCTCTAATACGTCCATCGTATGGAATATTTCCCTGCATATAGCTGTAATGCTCAATGATTTTCTTATGAATGATGTCTAACTGTTTTTGACGACTCAAAAGCTTTACTTCATTGGCTAATGCAATTCGTTTAAATCTATCAACTGCCATAAACGACATAAACGAGGGTGTAAAATTTTCATTGAATGCCACATCAGCATAAACGATAGGTGTGATGGCATTTAAAACCTGACTAGCATGCTGCTCTATGTCACTTAGCAGTGGTTGATAAATTTTTTTATCTATCTCTAGAACGATACAGAGTTTTTGAACAAACTTAGAGGAAGAATACTTAAAATCATAAGTTGTATTAACCAGTCCTAACTTAGGAGCTGATAAGACTCTTTGAAGACGCTTGAGAGCTTTATCATGAGTTTTAGGATGATGACGATACCCCATTAGTTTCAGTATTTCTTGATGGGATATTTTTTTGTCGTCTATCCGTTTTAGTATTATTGACTGAAGTGTCATTGTCGATTGACTGGAAATAGTCATGTGAGGATCTCCTATTACTCTGTCTGTGCCAAGATGTGTCAGCACAGGTACCTTACAGAGCAAAAAGGAGTTGTGCGTTTTACCAGTGGTTATTTTTCATCGCGCTGGAAGTAGCGGTAAACCCACGATGTATTTGCATACTAGCAAGTGTAAAAACTTTTGTCTAGATATTCAGCTATGTAATGCGACAACGGGTGTCGTGTAACATGCTTACTTTATTTAAGAGATGAGTTTGTCATAACTATCTAACTATAGTCAAGACCATATAAAAGTGTTATAAACTAATTATCAAACTCAATTGTTATTATAAAGACCATGACTTACTCACTAGATTTCCGTATGCAAGTTCTTAAAAGCTTAGACGAGGGTATGACCTTTGCCGAGGCGGCTGAGTTCTATAATCTCAGCCCAACCACCATACAAAACTGGAAGCGGCGTGTTCATAGCAAAACAACCAGACAAACCAAACCCACTAAAATACCAGATGACGTGCTACTTAATGATGTCAAAGAACATCCCGATGATTACCAGTATGAGCGAGCGCGTCGTCTGAACTGTAGCAAAACAGGCATTTATCATGCTCTAAAGCGTCTTGGCATCAGTCAAAAAAAAGACTTTAGAACATCCAAAAGCTCGTCCGATCAAAAGAGCGATATACCACAGTAAGCTTAATAGCTTTAAGCAGCAAGGCTATTCCATCGTATATATATACGCGCGCGGCTTTGAGCACGAGACCATCCGCTCTCATGGTTACGCGCCTATTGGTAAGCCATGTATCGATAGCTACAACTGGCAAGGTAAAAAGCGAACCAACGTTATCGGCGCTTTGTATAACAAAATGCTGTTTGCACTGGATTACTTTAATCTCAACATTAACAGCAGCATATTCTACAACTGGTGCAAACACACGCTAATCCCAAGTCTTAAAACCAAATGCGTGATTGTGATGGATAATGCTCGATTTCACAAAAACAAACGCGTTCAAAAGCTACTCAACAGGCATGGTCATCGTATACTATGGCTGCCACCTTATAGCCCTGATTTGAACCCTATCGAGAAAAAATGGGCTCAGGTGAAGTTTCTACGCCAAGGCTGGTTGGAAAATGACTTATCCAAGTTGTTTTATGATGTTTGTCCTAACCATAACAATTTTATTTTGAACTGACTATATATTAAATCGATCTTTCTCATTGAGACCTAACATTTTCAATAGCACTCATTAATCTGCGATTCGTTTCAAAGGTATCAATGAACATTATAGAATAGCTAGAATCTAAAGAATCGATAGTTTGCTTTAGCTCTGTACTCATATTTATTACATCCCAAAAGGGATGGATAATAACAAATGCTTCAGAGCTAGCCGTGCTAGAGTTATGTAATACAACCGGAAGGTTTAATGGGCCTATGCTGACAATTTCTCTTTTATATGGATCTAATCGTTGAATATCCTGTGCAGCATTTTTTGCAAGTTCAGGCCAGTCTTCAAGCTCAGGATAATTAGTAAAATCCCCATCCAAGCCTACTCGATGTGTACGATCAAATAAGCATCTTAGGAAACTAAGCCCTAACCGCCAATCTAGTAGGCCATGATATCCCCTATTACCATAGCGTTGAATACAACGATAGCAGGAGCGATGACATTCTTCACGATGTGTACTTTCAAAAAAACCACCAACCATCGGGTCGGATAGATTGCTTAGCATCGAGTCTATAAGCTCTACAATTAGCGGAGATCTTCCCTCTATATTTTTTGTTAATCTTTGACAGAAGCCCGCACCATTTACCAACATATCAGCTATCTGCAACATGGGCTTCTCTTCACGAAGTCTAGGCTCAAGAGGTTCGAACTCATCTGGTGATATATCTAAAGCTAGAGAAGCTCTCTGAACTATAAGCTGTGTTGCGCTAATGGCTGCAGCTCTCAAGCTTGTCCCTGAGCGTTCTGATTGAGATCCAAGTCTATCCATAGATAAACCATTTGAAATAGACAACATGCTGAGATTTAGAGCATCTGTGCGCTTTCTTGAAAACAACTTTACTTCTTGTACTTCAGGTAATTCAGGTTGTATCTGCCAATATGTAGGATGTTTTTGAGCTTTATCCAATAATATTGCTTGATTAGGAATCCCATTAATAGTTAGTTTAGAGGCTCCTTGACAATACACCTTATTTTGAACTCTTTGGACAACCTCATAGCTTTTGGGCCTTCCATCTACATCTAAAACACCTCTATTTCTTCTGATAATATAAGCTTCCTTACCACTGGCAAGCGACAGGTTTGTTCCTGCAACCTTGTGCATTTGCATAGGTGCAATGATTGCTCCTGTTTCCCGACGTATCATAGGTCGAGGTGGCTCGGTGCCGTCAGATACCTTCGGTTGAAAATCTGTTCTAAAAGCTCTCGGTGAATAGTAGACGCTAAAAGCTTCTGGTGGAATTATTTGTTTGCAATCGTCACATTCAATTTTATTATCATCTTGCTTAAGCAGTTTTAGCGTCCCACAAGCGGGACAGTCGGCAATGCTAACTTTATCATTCCACCACTCTTTTTGAGGCTCAGGAATGAGTTTGGCTCCGCCGCGCCCTGGTTGAACAAAACCTAATTGATCAGTAAAACCAATGCTCTCATGAACTTTTTTATCTCGGATTACTGTTTGTCCTGGGGAGAACTCATAAATAGCCATATCAATTTCGCGATCAACAGAATCCCACTCACACTGATTATCACTAACTGACTCTAAATTTAGATATAAGTTTCTGACTCTGGTAGGCATACCAAACATTGGTAACAAACCATTCTCAGCTAAGAACTGTGCTAAACCCATTTCACGGGTTCTACCCTCTTTCGCCAAATCATCGATTTCATCAATCAGTTTATCAGTTGTTAAATAAGTTAGAAGATCCTGCTCGCGACTTACCACTCCTTGACCTAAAGTATGGGCTAATTTCTTAGCGATTGACTGCGTCTGTCTAAGTGCAACCATTAAACGTTGTTTCCAATCTTTGCCTTTGTCATAATAGTCAGTCGTTAAGATAAACTCTCCATGTATATCAGATGGCATACTGTCACCTGGATAACTACTATTATCCTCTTCTCTTAGTTGTTTAAAGGCTTCTGTCAACCAAGCCTTTCTCAATAAGCGCAAGCTAATATCAATGTGTTCTACTGTTAAAAAAGGTGGTGGTGGCGCATCTCCTGTGATTGCGTCAGGATGTCGAAAATAGTGAAGATCATGACTACGACCACGGCATAGTGTCATTGCTAGAGAGAATGCTTGTTTACGCCGTCCGGCACGCCCTACACGCTGTTGATAGTTAAAACGTTGCGGCGGCATATTAGCTTGATACACAGCTTGTAAGGCACCAATATCAATACCAACTTCCATTGTTGTGGTAACGGACAGCAAATCGATTTCTTGAGCTTTTTCTTTGATAGGATTGCTATTATCATCAATTAAAATACCTCGAAAACGCCTTAATCGCTCTGCAGATGATTTTGTTTGACCCGTTAACTCTTCACAATGCAATCTAAACACAGAGTGATCATCTGAAAATATTTTATCTAATCGTTTAGATATATAGTTACGTTCTCTAAGCTGTTTTGCACTGAGATTCGGCTGGGTAGGCAAGGATTGATGACAGCGCGTGCATACTCCCGTACCACGGTGTAAATGAGCTCTACTACATGTGATACATTCATAAACTGGGTCGTCAGGTTTAGTAAGTTGAATATATAAACGCTCAATTCGTATAACACCACCTGAATGTTCAAGCTTTTTCATTTTTCTTAAAACATCAGTCATTTTCTCTTCACTGATATTAGAGGCTTTTATAAAGCCCTTTACTCTTTTACTACTTATAGAGTCACCGCTTACCCACTCTTTAATTGAGTCCGGTTTAACCCATTTATTAGCTAATACACGATAGTTATCGGCAAAAACTCTTAAGATCGCATTAAGTTCATCTGAGTTTTGCGTATGTTGAGCTTCAAAACAAGGATAACCAATCCCCGTTTCTTCCAAAGCAAAATAGTTACGGGCAAAAATAACATCTTCAATCAAAGTTTGCTGTGCTTTTGCCACAGCATTTTTTGTATCAGTAATTTTTGTACCTTCAATCTTATTATTCCAATAAATTGTTCCGTCTTGCCTCTCTTCAAAATAATTATACCATTCGTTATAATTAATTTTTTCGACGCCTGTATCATCTGTAGGATGTACGCCGATCGTCGCCATTCCTGCTAATAGGGGCTGAGCTTTAAAGTCCGACTCAATAATCCCTTTTTTGTTCGTTTCTAAAATTGTTGCTAGAGCTATACGATCAGAACTCAACTGATTCCGTCGTATACTCTTAATTCTGTTATCAATTTCATCTGCAGAATCATAGTCTCCTATTTTTTCTGCAGTGTCTCGCTGAATTCTCAGAGCTTCAATATCTTCAACTGTTGTACTATTGATTAAGGCATTGACTAAAATTCTGCGTCGAGTATCATTATGGTGATGGCGCTCAATATCAACGGCTGCCTTAGCTGCATCTTGTCGACTATCAGAAAATGCAACTGCCTTAGGGCTATTACCAGCTTGTTTAAGCAGTTCAAGAACTTCAGTAGCTAATAATTGCGATGTCTTAGCAAAACCTGTACGAAAACTACGAATAGGTGACTGACGATATTGNTCACTGCGACGTGAGTAATCNGCTCCACACGCAGGGCAGCAATTGGGCGCTGCAGTCTTTTTCCGTTGCTTGTCTTTAACAGATANNTTAATCAAAGTAAAAACTTGTCCTGGAATAAAACCTTCAGGGGTAGCGTTNACTGAGCGTAACTGACCNTTGTATGGGTCTAGCGACATAGGANTCCATGACTCTTTGTTATTATCGCCTTGCTTTACAGGTGCTCTGGAGGGCCAAAATAGAACGAATTCTTCGTGACTAAGATCTTCAATCCCAGCATCAACGCCAAACTCTGGAAGCTTTTCGAGATCTTGGGTTTGGGGGAGAATTTCGATTGGTGAGTTTGATGTATTACGAGAAGCCTTTCCCCGTAATCCGCCAATAAACTCTGTATTACACCCCTCGCATAAAAATAATTCAAATAGCCGCTGAGAACCTTGAAAAGTATTGATATGACTAGTACCGCTTTCAACCGAAACACCTTTATAGACAAGCTGATCTTGTTGAATTACGGGAGTGGCAAATAAACCTTCTAAGCTTCTTAGAAATAAGTGCTCCCTAAAAGAAATAGCCTCTGAACCGTCTATATCCCCTAACCCCCTGAGGATCATTAAACCACGCAATGCTTTATGATTTTGACGGTCCCCAAAAATCTTTTCTGCCAAAGTTGATATTGATCGAGCTTTAGTTTTTCCCTCTTCATCTGTACAACTAATTGCTAGTCTTTCCGCAACCTCATTCACCATGCCACTAGTTGTGCAAGATTGAGGTAGACCTAAGGCTATTTTGCAAGCACTTAGTAGTTCCTCTAAACGTTCATCTTCATCTAACTTATTTTTTAGCTGACCTAGATAACGACCATCTGGCGCTAGATAATCTACCACTGCCGTAAATGGTCTAGCATCTATATGCTGTTGAGTAATTGGTTTAGGTATATCAGTGATGCCTGAAATAACTGCCTCTACCCAATCCTCAGGTCTTTTGGCTCCTTCGCTGTGACTATCTACATAAGTTCCAAACGGCCCAAAGAAATCATAAAGATAGCTCAAGCTTTGATCGCTTTCAGTACCATCTAAGGGCAATGAAGCACTAGACGCTAGTATGCGCAGCTTATGGCGATATTCTGTACGATCTAATCCTAATCGATTGATCAAAACACGAATGAGAGCCGCCATTTCAGTTCCTGTTGAGCCGCGTATCAAATGTAACTCATCTAAAACTAAGAAGAAATAAGCTTCAGGATCTGTTTCAAGCCACTGTCTGGTTTTATCGAAAATTTGAGCATCAACCTCTCGCGATAGCATAGCATTCAGCATTGAGACATTAGTAATTAGCAAGTCTGGTGGCGTTTCTTGCATATCCCATCGCGTAATGAGTTCTGACCCTATAGGAGATGGAAATAAATAACGTGTTGCATCAGTCTCAGGGTTATTTCTGTCGTACTCCAATGCTTTTCCTTGATCATTAGCCAATGTCGTTAGCATGGTCTTAGTACGTTTCAGACGGCGTTTAGCAGCATTTGTCTCTTTTACATCTCCTTGTTTTCTTGGGTGGTTCAAATAACCAGGAACAGGGCTAGCACTGGTATAACGTCCAAAAAATATTCGATTACCATTTGCTCTTTTATCTAATATCTCTATAGCCTCTGGCGAGTCTAACATTGTGCGTAAGCGTACCATCTGGTCTTCTACTAACGCATTCATTGGATACAAAATTAATGCGCGCACTGCTTGTGGTCGATTACTGGCCTCACCTTTGCGGTGGTACTCAAACCTATTGCTCTCACGCCACCATTGGTATTGTAAGTAATCTGCTGCTGGGGGTGCCCACTGCGTTGCTTCTGCAGTCAACTCAGCTAAAATAGGTAATAAAAATGACTCTGTCTTGCCAGAACCCGTACCAGATGTAACGATACCAGGGTGACCATTCTTTAATCCACGTTGCAGCATTTGCATTTGGTGAGAATAGGGTGAAAACACACTTTGTCGTAACAATCCGCCTGCAGCTGGCTTGCCAGGAAAAAGTCCAGAAAATACCATTTCAATGATAGCTCGGCGCTGCTCACGATTAAATTTCTTTAACGGGTTATTCTGTTCCTGGTCGTCTAAACAATTTTCTAATGCAATACCGGCTGTTTGGTAGCGCAGAATAGGTTCGATAAAAGGCTCTGGCATTAAATTGCCTGGCTGCCGCAATAAACGCTGTCTTTCTTGACTTAAATCTTCACGACGCAATCGATAAACCGTATCTAAGTAAGAAAGATAAAGTTCTAAAATGTTATGGTAAGCCCCTATTGGATCTAGCATATTACTCTCTTATGTATTTAATAAATCTTTTAGCCACTCTTGACCTTTTTCAAGCACTTCGGAGCAGTCCTCGCCAACTACCGCTACCTTTTGATAAGCAAGCTGGGTATAGCTTTCAGGAACAATTGAAAGCTGTCGTGATAGCTCTTTGTTATATTCAATCTGACTATTAAATTTAATAGGGGTACTAAACCTTGATAATTCTAGCCACGTCCGCTCATGATCGATAAAACTGTCATCGATAGTAGCTACAACGAGTAGATTGCTTGGTCTTTCAGAGCTATATAAAACGCTTATTAGGCTTGGTAACCATAAATTTATAGCGGTTCGTTGTAAGCCATCAAGCCAAACTAAATAATATTGATTTAAGTTTGCTGCTGCCATTGACCACGCTCTTGCAGAACTGGTTTTGGCTCCTCGATTTGGTTGCACCCATAAATCATCTAAGTTTAAAATATTTGGACCTAAGGGAAGCCGAAAAACCTCACTACCTGTCACAATTTCTGCGTATTTAGGCATAAGAACTTCTGCAGATGTGGGAGGTAAAAGAACCAGATCACCTGAGCGTAAAACGCTATCAAATGTAATGAGCTCTAATAATGATATGGCTGTTTTCTTTTCAACTTCTTGTAGTTTAATATAGAACTCCGAATCATCCACATATGGCACATCATCTCTTACTAACCCTCTCGACCATGGTGGTGACATAGAATCTATAGGTTTAACCAACTTTCCTTGACGATCTAAAGCTTTTTTGAAACGCTCTACGAGAGATGTATTTTCTTGGTTATCTAACTCTTTAATGTCACCAAGTGTTTGATTCAGATTATTAATTTCTGTCAGTAACTGTTGGCTCAGATCTGAAATCTTCTTCTGTAGCTCATCTTTAGCTATTTTCTGATGTTCTAATACGTCATAGTTTTCTTGGATGCTCTTTTCTAAAGCCTCTTGTTGTGATACCAAGTCTGCTAAATCAGCTCTAACCTCTTGTTCAATAATAGGTTGTATCTTTTGACGGTAGGCATTACTTGCCGCTTGTTGAGCTATCTCCAACTTCTCCTGAAAAGGTTGCATATTTGATAAAGTATCAACTACTTGTTCTGGCTCTATTAACGACCTTGTAACCCTTCGCTTATACCCTTCCAACCATTGACGTGTGTCAGCCCAGTCTTCTTGTTCTACAATATTTAGCGCCCGATCTAATAAGCTAACTAAATCGGCTCTCTGCTGTTTAGTAGTGCTTTTTAGGTAGTCATCATAGTTTTTTAGCTTATCCAATAGATCGTTTAATATATCGACATCTAATTCCCAAGTTATCTCTTCTATAAAACTACCAACCGTTACACCTGGGATTTCTATAAACTGTCCTTCAAAAGTATCTCCTTCAAAGACTGCACTGTTAAAAGAATAAACTTCCACGTTTTTTGTCTTAGCTACATAACGACCGTTACGCGGATGAGGCATTACTTCAACAAAAGCACATTCTATGTCAGATAGTGCAACAATAACTTCACTTGGCGCTGCTTCAATGGCATCAATACTTCCTAAACCAAACTCTACTAACTTATAGCGTATTTCTTCTGCATCCATATGCCTGCAGTCAATAACGACTACAGGCCTCCCCCATTTCTCACTAATATAATGATCATGCTCTTTATCAGAGGGATAGCTGTTGTTTTCACTGATTTTTGGATTCAATTTAGCCGTAAAAGTAATGAGTTGACCTTTAGTTACAGCCACATCATGCAACGCAGGAACAAATACCTTACCTACGGGCGCTAAATCACTGGTTAAGGTCTGTTTTTCCCACTTACCATCTACTGCCTTTGCAATACCTATGATTCGTGTGTGAGGTCGAGGAGTATAGTCAATTTGACCAAGGTACCATTGTTCTGACATATTTTTTCCTATTTTTAAGTGTAGCTTATGCGGCTACCGCGATGGCGCTGCTTAGCAATTGTGAGAATAAGGTTTTTCGGCTCAACTTTATGATTACTTTGAATAGCCGCACCAAATATTATTCGTAATTGACTCAACTGTTCCTCACTCACGGCATATTGATACTGTGAATATTTAGATATAATGGCAGGTCCAGACTGTAGACCAGTTAATCGCCGTAACCACTTAGCGATAGGCAACGGTAAGTGGCCATTCAAACTTTGCCGTTTTAACAACCCATTGTCGTAAATAAACACTGACTTTTTTATTCGTCGTGCGTACTCCAAAATCGCATTATTGCGTTGTGTTGTAATAAAACTCCGCCCCTCATCAATCGCATACACATCCCTATCATCATCACGTACAAACCTCTCCAACCTTTTAGCAGTAGAGGTACTTTGTTTTGACGGAATGAACAGTCCTGGCTCAGCTTTCCAAATGCTAGACAACTGACGTCCCATAACAGATCTGTTTTCTACTGGCCAACACTTTGGAGCTGGTTTTGCGACAACACTTCTACCAATTTCAATGCTCCAATTAAGCTCTTTTGCTAGTTTCTCAATATTATCACCATACAAAATTATGATAGGAGCTGCCCACTCTAACTGAGCATTAATATGTATCTCAACATTCTGTCTTATAGCTTCAACTTTAAGTATTTCTAGCTCTCTACTGGCAATAGCACCTTCAACGATTGCGGTCAAACCGCCTGTTAATACAACTTTTGGCGCTTGTACACGCCAAACACGTCCCCGCCATCGGCGATTCAGATCTTGCTCAAGCCAACCCGCTTCCTCTAAAGAGCGTAGCACATCCCAGACCATATATTTAAGCTCAGGTCTTTTAGGTAGGGCTGTCTGCAAGATGGCAATAACCTCTGACTCTGACCGAGGAGCTTGTGCACGAGCGTATAAAGCCTCCAATGCGTTGCACAACCGATTCGGAAATACGCCCGTCGAAACTATATGTTGAGTTTCAATTATTGGTGTGCCTGATTGATAATCAAATTCTATCGACGCTTCAAATCCATCTTTTCTTTGCGACCATAAATCATTGAGTGGGGCACTATCAAAAAACTGAATTCTTTTTGATGTGACTTCGTCATAGCCACTTGTTTGTGTTAAGTGCCATTCTTTGTTTATTAAGTCATCATCGATAATCGTAACGATGTTATCCTCAATTTGAACTTTTAATGTTGGATTTGTGCTAAATCTACTATTGGGTTCAATTTTGATAAGTGGTAAGTATCCTAAACGTGCCAGCCATTTACCACGTCCTAGTGGGATTCCTCCTTCAAAACTCAATTCCTTCTTTGATGTGTTTTTTCCCGCTACACCTTGATTATAGGTCATCTTTAATGCAGCTTGTAACGGCATGCTTTCAGAAAAACACCACCCTCTAGCAATATGACCAGGATGTTGGAACTGCTCAATGATTTCTGTGCGATTGGTTAGAATAATAGCTGTATCTTCTGGGTGAGAGTGTCTGTCATCCTGTGTCCATAATCCACCATGACGTTCTAATAGGACAATACACCCATTATCTAGTAGCGTCTTAACTTGCTTTGGTATCCGATACAGTTCTAAAAACTCTAAAAAACTCCCTTGCCAAAAAGTCTCTTCTAAATCTTGACGGCGATTTCCTTTTGCTAAAACCACCTCTTCTAACTCATCACCATCCCACCCACCAAACCTGACCGATACCGACCATAGTAAAGTATGGCTTTTTGAATCTTCTCGACTGATTTCAGACAAAATACTTAGTATTAATTGCCAGAAGTAGTGACTTTCTATAGTTTGATCGCTTTCATAAAGTATTATTAGCGCAGATAAGTCGTTTTGTATTAATGCTGGTAGCTCCCAATAATAATCTTCATTTAGCTCAATTAACAAAGATACCGGGCTTTCAAATGCCCTATAACTTAGTTTTTTTAATACATCTTTGAGTCGTTTTCGATCATCACGAGAAGGGTATGCCAACTTCACGGCATAGCCGATAACGGTCATATTTCCTATATCTTTAGGTAAAATAATTCTTCTATAACTCTTACCTTGCTGGATTTGACTATCTATCCATTTTGTTAAAGCCAGCCATAAACTATTAATGCCGCTTACACCTTGCTCAGCACCTTGATTGTCAGCAAGTAAAGCGCCTAATCTTTCTCGATATTGATTGCTATCTCCTGCATTGGTCGTCGTAGCAGCGATTAAACAAGATAATATTAAAAAATGAAAATAATGATATGCTCTTGCTCCTTGAATCTTGTTTACTTTTTCTCCTAGAAAGCTCCTTACTGATTTTCTAGTAAAGATTGACATGAATGCATTTTGAATTTCTTCATCGGAGTATCCATCCATACCTATTGCATCTGCTAAGCCCGCTGGAGTTACATCCAAATTAATTATCTCTGAGTCGCCATATGGCCCTTCTGTACTTAAATAGTGGTGCTGTAGAGATGTGATCCACTCTTTCTCTGTCAAACTAGCCAGAGTCTTTTGCATTGGCTTTAGCACCATGACTTATCCTTACATGTTGTTTGATAAATTCGCAACGTTCACTTCCATGCTACTGTATTTATGACATATCTTTTTGGCAGGTAATCCTAAACCTGCTTCTTTTAAGACTGATACTAAATCGATTCATCCTCGTACTCGCGGTGGACAGGAATATAGTGATAAATTTTTACAGCTCGCAAACTACCCAAAAGCCTTTTGGATTATCTAGACTGAAAGCGTTTCAAGTCAGGATATAACTGCCTAGTCAAATCATAAATCTCATCTTCTGCCGCTATACCTTTTTTATCAGGATTTGGATAAAGAGCAGCAGTAAGAATTAATCGAGGAAGCTGCAAATACCCAGCAAATACTCTTTCAAGCTCTTTTCTAAGAAATTCAAGCCAAAGTGCTACAGTCTCTTCGGGTGTATGAGGGTCTGGTATCTTGTAAGTAAATAAATCTGCATTAAGACAATATTCCATACGAAACGCTGCTGCCATACAGTCATGCAGCCACTGCAAAGTTCTATGATCAAAACTATTCAGCTCATCACGTAAACCACTCAGCTCTGTACGAATATTAACCACGGCTTCAGCTTCACGATGCTTAGTACTAGCAAAGTCAATGATGATTCGTAATGCTTCCCTATAGCAATCATGCTGGATCATTCCTATACGAATAGAATCTCCTTGAAACTCAGTACCCACTATCATCGTTAATCCCTGTTGATAAACTTGTAGCGTATTGATTACCTGAGCAATAAAACACTATATCCACCCTATTTTTCAGAACACTTAAGCCTTCAAATACGATAAGATAGCGCTATAATTGCACATTAGCCTACTTTTTTACATTAGTAAATCATCTATAGAGACAACCATGGCATTTAACCAAACTCAGTTTTTTGAAGATTTAGAAAAATTAACGTCCAAAGTCATTGATAAGAATAAAAAAGACGACTTTATCTTTGATTTTCTAAAGCTGCTCGATGTCTCAAAAACCACGATAACGGCGCTTAAAAAGAACGATAGCCGTTTTAACGTTGCCGCTAACCCTGATGCTGGCGAGGTTGCCAATAAGCATCGAATCTATTTTAAGCCTGTAGTTGCCGGTCAAGACCTTGCTAAAGCACTAAGTGAGGTGATGCACAGCCCAATCATCAACCAGCATAAAATCCGCATGGTGATGGTGACGGATTTTGAGACCGTACTGATTAACGATACTAAATATGATGAGACGCTTGATTGCGACTTTGCCGATCTATATAAGAACTACCATTTCTTATTACCACTTGCTGGCCTAGAGCGTGCCCGTGAGTACTCAGAGCACCCAGCTGATGTGCAGGCGTCAGAGAAGATGGGGCGCTTGTTTGATCATATTCGCAAGCTCAACGAGTTTAATACTGCATGACGACTTACATGCGCTTAATATATTTTTGACACGGTTGCTGTTTTGCTTTTATGCCGAAGACACGGGTATNTTTAAGCCAGATCAGTTCCATGATGTGATCGATGGCACTACCAATATAGATGGCAGTGACGTCGATAGCGTCTTATATGAGCTGTTTGACATTCTCAACCTCCCTGAGTCCAGCTCCGAGCGCGATACCAAGCCCACCCATCTAAGCGCCTTCCCGTACGTCAACGGTAGCTTATTTGAATATCCCTTTGCCATTCCGGAGTTTGATGCACGTACCCGCCGTATCTTGCTAGAGTGTGCACGTTTGAGCTGGGCCGAGATTAACCCCGATATTTTCGGCTCGATGTTTCAAGCGGTGATTGACCCTGAGCAGCGTGGCAGCTTAGGTCAGCATTACACCAGCGTTAGCAATATTATGAAGGTGATTCAGCCATTATTTTTAGATGAGCTACATGAAGAGCTAGACGCGGTGAGAGCGTTAAGCTATGACAATCGCCATAAGAATAATAAAGCCGAGCGCTTAGATGCTCTACTTGAGCGCATTAGCCAAATCAAAGTATTTGATCCAGCTTGCGGTTCGGGGAACTTTTTGATTATTGCTTATAAAGAGCTGCGTAAGCTTGAGATTGAGGTATTAAAAGCACAGCGCGAGCTACTCAAAGGCTCTAAGGACAATCTGTTAGGTTTAGGCTTTCAAAGCGCAATCAGCTTAGATAATTTATACGGTATCGAGTATGACGACTTTGCCAGTCAGATTGCACGCTTGTCCCTTTGGCTCGCTGAACATCAAATGAATGTGCTATTCGAGCAAGAATTCGGTGCATCTCAGCCAATGCTGCCACTCAAAGATAGTGGTCACATTGTTTATGGCAATAGCTTACGTATCGACTGGAATGAGGTCTGTCCAAATAATGGCAGCGATGAGATTTATATTATTGGTAATCCACCGTTTGGGGGAACAACAAACAGAACTGATGAACAATCTGTAGATATGAAAATCGTTTTTGGCAAAAAAACACTAAAGTATCTGGATTATGTATCTTCTTGGTTTTGGAAAGGTTCACAGTATATTGCTAACTCTAATGCTGAGCTTGCCTTGGTATCAACCAACTCGATTGCGCAAGGCGAGCAAGTAGCTATGCTATTCCCTGATATTTTCAAATTAGGTATCCATATTCGCTTTGCTTATCAAACGTTCCCTTGGACTAACAATGCTAAACACAATGCAGGTGTGCATGTGATTATTATTGGTCTTTCTGTTCAAGAAAGTGCAAATAAAAAAATCTATAAACTTGTTGATAAGGGTTGGCATAGTGAACAAGTTAAAAATATCAGTCCATATCTTGTATCAGGAAACAACGTAACAGTAGAAGCTTCAAAGAAGCCGATTCAACCAAGATCTAAAATGATATTTGGAAATAAGCCTACTGATGGTGGTTGTTTATTTTTAACTCAAGAAGAAAAAGAATATCTTGAGAGTAATGAACCTTACTCTACACAATTCATAAAACCTGTATTAGGTGCTAAAGAATTTCTTCATGGTGAACAACGATGGTGTTTATGGTTCGAAGCAGCTGATTTAGATGAGCTATACAAATATCCTTTGATAAAAGAAAGACTTGAAGGTGTGAAGCAAAAAAGAGCCGAAAGTGATGCGCAATCTACTAGAGACTATGCCAAGTACCCACATTTATTCAGACAAATAGCACAACCCAAGTCAGGTAACTATATTCTTGTACCTAGGGTTTCTTCAGAACGTCGTCAATATGTACCAATGGGATTTTTTAATCATGACGTTATATCTTCTGATGCCAATCAAATCATACCAAATGGTACATTATTTGAATTTGGGATATTAACTTCAATTATTCATAACGACTGGATGCGCCTAGTTGCTGGTCGCCTAAAAAGCGACTATAGATACTCTGGAACTATCGTATACAACACTTTCCCTTTCCCTGATGCCACTGACGAGCAGAAAAAGAATATTGAAAATCTCGCGGAAGAAATCCTCCTCGCCCGAGCCAACAATGCTGGCATGACTTTAGCAGAGTTATACGATCCCGATAAGATGCCTGATGATTTAAAGCAAGCGCATAGCACGTTAGACGACGCGGTGGACAAGCTGTATCGTCCGCAAGGCTTTGCTAATACCGAAGAGCGCTTAGCGCATTTGCTGGCACGTTATGAGCAGCTAATCGAAGCTGAAAAGCAGAGCAATCTCAAAAAGAAAACCCAAAAGAAAACCCAAAAGAAAAGTAAGTAGCGTTATTTAGTCATTGTTCAACATAACATTAATTTCCTTACACAGAGAGTTCTATCATGATTTCCAAAATCCTATCAAGCGCAGCAATTGCTGCCCTACTTGTATTTTCTGCGGGTCAAGCAGCAGCTGCATCACAAAGCGATCTCATATCGCTAAAAGGTAAAAATGGTCAAGACCTTCCTGAAGGCGATATGTTTATATTGTTTGCTTGGATGGAGGATGGCTGTATTGGAGACGGGCCCGTTTATAGTTCTATCAACGAAAATCATAATAAATTTATTAGTAGATCAATGAGGATGAAGACGCTTGCAGAACCGAATGAAAATGATGAGATATATGAGTTTTCTATAACTCCGCGCTCTCAATGGAGCCCTGGTTATAGTCCACTGATGAAGGATGTGAGCATCCATGTCAATCTTGAATATACTGAATACCATATTAAATTTGCAAATGGCGTCAAATACCGCGAGCAGCCTATAACAGAATATCATTATAAGTTCAGACCTGAGTCAGAAGGTGGTGCACACGTCCTGAAGTTTGCTAAGAATGCAGACATGCAAAGCGTGTGGAAGCACTTCAAAACACGTCAAACATCAGACTATATGAGTGATGGTTTGTATGATTCAAAAGCTAGGTTTAATCCTAATGATAATACGATAACTTGTGTTTACTAATAACGAAACCAACCTAAAACCCTTCAAAAGGATTTGAAACATGAATATAAAACCACCTCTAACTGCTGTGATCGGTGTCACCTTAGTCTTAAGTGGCTGCGCTGAAACATCAGCGCTGGGCAGTGCAGTGAATCAAACAGTAAACGCTGTTGTCACTGGTACGGTAAATGGCATTCAAGAAGGTATGAATGAAGCTATGAACCAGAGACCAAAAGCGCAACCAGGTACGATGCCTAATAGTGATATGTATAACTTATTTGGTTGGATGGAAGATGGCTGCATGGGTGACAGTAATGCCGTCTATCAAAAAATCAGTAATAACTATAGCCAGTTTAGCGAAAGTATTATCACATTTGTTCGAGTTAAGCCTACCGATCCTAGAGCGTCACCAGTTAAATATATTGTTAAACCAAAAAGCCAGTGGCCCTCCGGCTATGATAACTTAATCAAAGATATCGTGGTAACAACACCAGATAACTTCGATATTACTTATACCGTGATATTCAAAGATATGGTCAAATACCGTGGTCAACCTTTAGATAGCTTTTCTTTCCAATTTAATGCTGATACTGAAGGTTCAGAACAGGTTTTAAACTTTGATAGTCGTGCAAACGTGTCTACCGTATTTTCTAATTTCCGTACTCGTCAATACGAACCCTATTGGGGTAAACCGGGCCAAGTTTATACCAAAGGTGCCAAATACAACCCCAACAACAAAACAGTTGCTTGCTATGGCGATTAACTCTTAAGCTATTAAGTTTAGAGGCTAAGATTTATATTATTAAGGATTTTTGATGAGCAAAACGGTCAATATACTAGATCAAACCTATGCGCGCACGGGTCAAAGCAAAAAGAACAACGAGCTTGGNATGCGTGAAATGCAGGCNCGTGCGTTNGAGAAGCGTAATAGCCAGTATTTGCTNATNAANTCGCCACCCGCCTCTGGTAAGTCACGNGCNATGATGTTTTTGGCNNTNGANAAGCTNATNAATCAAGGNATCAAAAANGTCATNATTGCCGTACCAGAGATGAGTATTGGTAAATCCTTTAAATCAACGCCTTTAAGCGACTATGGTTTTTTTGCTGATTGGGAAGTGGCCGATCGTTATAACTTATGCTTTAGTGTTGCTCAAAGTGATACACGCAAGACTGCGATATTCTCAGAGTTTATTACCCAAGATGTAGATGACAGCGTCCTACCCCAAGTATTAGTCTGCACCCATCATAGCTTTCGATATGGTTTTGACAAAGTGATTGAAGATGGCGGCGACATCTCACTATTTAATGACGTGCTGATCGGTATTGATGAGTTCCATCACGTGTCAGCGGATGACTCTAACCGCTTGGGTGCCATACTCGATGGCATTATGACGCAGACTAGCGCACACATTGTGGCGATGACCGGCTCCTATTTCCGTGGCGACTCCGTACCTATCTTGTCAGATAGCGATGAAGAAAAGTTCGATAAAGTCACTTACACCTACTATGAACAGTTAAATGGTTATGAGCACTTAAAGTCATTGGGACTGGGCTATCACTTTTATAAAAAGTCTTTCTTTGATGCCTTAGATGAATGCTTGGACACCAGTAAAAAGACCATTATTCATATCCCGAACGTTAACAGTCTCACTGCTGAGACAGACAAGTATGAAACTGTTGGCCGCATTATAGATATCATAGGTGAGGTTGAGTCTCGCGATGAGAATACCGGCGTTATCACCATACGTACGCATGACGGCAGACGCTTATTACTAGCAGACCTAGTCACTGATGACGCCATACGGGTCAACACACAGGCTTACTTAGCAGATATTACCTCTCGTGATCAGATGGATATCATCGTCGCTCTTGGGATGGCAAAAGAAGGCTTCGACTGGGAGTATTGTGAGCATGTATTAACGATTGGCTATCGCGGCTCGCTGACCGAAGTGGTGCAGATTATTGGCCGTTCAACACGAGATAGCGCAGGCAAACACCATGCTCAATTTACTAACCTAATCGCTGAGCCAGAAGCGGATAAGTCGACTGTGACAAGCTCTGTCAATGACTTATTAAAAGCCATTACTTTATCGCTACTGATGGAGCAAGTGCTCAAACCTAACATCAACTTTAAACGCCGCAGTGAGATAGACCTATTAGGGACGCAAGACTTGCCGACAGGTACGGTTATCATTGACGACAGCGTCAACCCTCCGTCTGATCGAGTCATGGATATACTAAACCAAGACCGTGATGAGATATTGGCCCAGCTCACTCAGAACACTGAGACGGTCAAAAAGTATATTGCTGCCGAAACCAATAACGTCGAGACCGAAGCGGTGTCAGACTCCGTCATCCCTAGTATTATTCGTAGTAAGTATCCAGCGCTAGACACTGATGAGGTACGGCAAGTACAAGAAGGCGTCATGCAGTATATGGCCATCAAGCGCCAAGGCGGCGTGGTTGAAGGTAAGGATATTCCTGAGGATGCGGTCATCGAAAATGAACGATTTTTCGTTAAGCAAGGTCGTGAGTATCTAGACATTAATACACTGAGTACAGAGCGCAAAAACCAGCTCAATGAAAGTGACATTATTAAAGAACGCCACCTGCCCCCTGACGCGAAGATCTATAACCCTAACACCAAATCAAGCAGTAATAGCGATTCGAACCCTAGCAACGGCTTTGTCAAAGTCGGCAGTAAGTTCGTCAATGTAAACAACCTTCCTATCGATCTTGTGCGCTCCGTCAACCCCTTTCATGATGCGTATGAAGTCCTCTCTAGAACCGTCGATAAAGAAGTACTGCAAACCATCAATGACGTCGTCCATGCCAGCCGTTCTACTGTCACTGAGGAAGAAGCGGTCCTGATGTGGCCAAAAATAGTTGCATTTATGAAAGATAAAAATTGTCAACCTAGTAAAAACTCAGAGGACGCTATCGAGCGACGTATGGCTGAGGTGATCACTTATGTCAGAAACCAAAAAGCCAAGCGAGAAGCCAATAGTCATGATTAAACTCGATGAGATCTATCAAAGTCGTGAGTACAAAACGCTAGACGATATTTTTATCAATGACAGTACTGGTCTACTTGATGATATTAAGCCTACTACCAAAAGCGCAGATACTAATAGTGTCTTAGCGCAGCAGTTTGACACTATCAATCTTTTTATCGATCAGCAGGGACACGTGCCTAGTAGCAGTGCCAACGATATTAATGAAAAGATACAGGCTCGCCTGTTAGCGACCATACAAACTAACCACGCAGACTCGCAAGAACTGCTGGCTTTAGATAGGCATGGTTTATTAACTGCTCAAAGTACGGCCTCTACCCTATCTGACGACAAACCGACCCTCTCAGACAAAAGTATAAGTGATAAGAATAATAGGTCTGAAAAGGCAAGTAGCGCTGGCACTGAAAAAGCTGAGCCGGTAGTTGAGGCTATTAGCGAGCCTCCTGTTATTAACAGTCTAGATGATATTTTTAACAGTGACGACCTAGGAATCTTTGACAACATTCACTCTGAAATCCTAATCAGTGATCATCAGGCCAGTACACGTGCCAGCTATGATCAATATAATGATGAAGATATAGCTAGCCGGTTTGAGTGTAAGGACTTTTATAAGTTTGAGGCAACCTTTGAGCGCATATCTAAAGCCATTCAAACGGGTGCTTTTACTAAAACTAACTTTTCATCAGTGAAAGATATCAACATTGGTAGCGTCTTTGTTTTAAATGGCATGCTTTGCTATGTGGCTAATATTTATAAAGCAGAGGCCAGAAAGAATACCCGTAGCCAAGAGAGATTGCGCTTAATATTTTCTAATGGTACAGAGTCCAATATGCTCACACATTCATTGGCTACCGCGCAGTATAAATACGAAAACAGCTACCAGTTATTAATCACTGATCCCGACTGGATGGACGATGAACTGGCCAAAAACTTTGGCGATGATCGGCAACTTACTGGAGTCATTTATGTTGCTAAGCTGACTGAGCCCCCAAGTGATTTAGCGCACTATAAACATCTGCACAAAATTGGCTTCTCAACCCTTACAGGAGAAGCGCGTACTAAACACTCGATTAGGGATACCGCTTTCTTGCAACAGCCCGTAGATATCATAGCTGAATGGCAAGTCTATGATGCCAATGCTCGTAGTGTGGAAAGTGTCTTGCATGCCTTCTTCTATGATCAAAGAGTCAGGGTGTCTTCAAAAGCAGCAGATAATAATCTTTACAAGGCGACCGAATGGTTCAACGTTCCTTTAGATGAAATCGAAAAAGCCATTAACTTAGTTATCGCCGGGGACATTAAAGACTATCGAATGGATGGCGCGGCTGGCAAGGTGGTTTTGAGGTGACAATCGCTTTGTATTTTCATTAACGACTTAAACTATTATTTTAGCGAGCAAGCTATGTTAGATCCTTCCCTTCTAGAAGCTTATCATCAAACCGATTATCACTTTGGCGACACCTTTCTTAATATTGGTGAACTTTCCTCAAAAGCTACCTCTCTTTTGCAACAATTCGCTCCTGCCGGCGGGTTATTTATTACGGCTTGGAACCCGTTAGGAGAAGAGCTTACCGTCGAAGACAACCAAAAAGCTAATCAAACCTTGAAAGAAAAACTACTTAAACTAGGTCTAAATGTGACTGACGGCTACGGTGTAAGTAAGGATGGTAAGTGGCGAGAAGACAGCTTCTTCGCCTATCCAATAGACAAGGAAACCAGCATAAAACTGTGTTGTGACTTTCACCAAAACGCTGTGGCATATGTCAGCTCTGATGGATTGCCTGAGTTACTACTACATCCTAAGTTTTCTTAATATTTAAGAGATCAGCTATTAAACAGCCAAATCAGCTTAGACCTCGAGCCGCATTTGGGTGAAGCACATGAAGATTGTATCGAATACGTGATAATTAGTCAGTTCTATATAGCTCGATCTAGTCTAATACATCCTTAATAAACAATATCAACTTTCACTATAAGCTATTAAATGTTAAAGGAATTATCAATGGAAACAATAACAGTCACAGAAGGCGACTACGAATCCCCAGCCTTGGTTACCAAAGATGAATGGAAACAGATACTATCTAATAAAGACATAATGAAGCGAAGCTATATAGATGCCTTAATAGCTTTTTATTTAGAACCTGGACATAAATCCACCTGCAAAGCTCTTGGTGGTAAGTACAATCTACATCACAATACTTTTAATAGTGCTATCACTCAGTTCGGCAGACGGGTTCAAAAAGAACTGGATAGATTTCAAATTGTCAGTAATGAAGGTAGTCAAATCTATTGGCGAATTGTCATGACAGGCAGATATGACTCTAACCATTTATTTGAGTGGACAATGCGAGATGAGCTGGTAGAGGCGATGAAAGATTTAAACTTTGTGGATAACAATTATAAAGATATGAAGATGACATTGAATCAAAACGAACAATATGAATTTACTTGGATACCAGCTTTCAAGGCAATTTCGGATTGGTTGGTTGACTTTGAAGACAAGCAAGAAGATTTAGTCGATATCCTCATAGATATTGGGGTAAACAATGGCCTTCAGGATCAATTAATAAAAAATGAGAAAAGCAAAGTTAAAGTCATGGACCCCTTCTCATTCTTTTCATTAATAATGAAATATGGTGAAGCTCGAAGCCTTCGAACTCTTACTAGGTTACTTACTAAGCTAGAATTACAAAGTCTTATACCAACTGATTTAAATGGTTTGCCTAGATCAAACCCACAGAAGGTATGGATGTTTCCATACGGTTATATAAGAAAGCCTGAGTATATCCCTATGCTTTGGAAGATATTTCACCAAGCACGTGATCGTAATGTTGATGGGGATTTATTCGACTCTGCCATGCAGATTCCTGGTACCGCTTTCACTAAACTTACCCAAAATTTATTTTACATAGACCCATCAAATTACTTACCTGTTGATAGTCAAACTCGTCCTTGGCTCATCTCTAAGAACATTGATGCCCCTAAAGACGGTTGGCATAATTATCAAGAAACCATGGATAACGTAGCCTCGAAAACCGATCAAACTTTCTATGAGATTTCGTATGAAGCATGGCTATTAAATAAAAATAAAGCTAAAACCTCTCATACTGTCTCATCCAAAAGTACTGAATATGAGATCGATGACGACTATATACCACAGCCACTAAACCGAATTTTATACGGCCCTCCTGGTACAGGTAAAACTTATAAAACGACAGAACTTGCTGTAGAGTGTGTTGAGCCCGAATGGTATCAAACATTGGTGCTTAATGACCTAGCAGATGATGAAAAGCGTATCCTGCTGAAGCAAAAGTATGATGAGCTAACTAGTAAAGGGCGCATTGCATTCACAACCTTTCATCAAAGCTTNGCCTATGAAGACTTTATTGAGGGCATTAGACCNACCGTCAATAAAGGACCTGACAACCAATCAATGATCAGCTATGACGTTATACCAGGTATTTTTAAGAGTATATGCAGTTTNGCCGATACCAATGCNAAAGAAAGAACTGGATCAACGCAGTCAGTTAANATTGATGGTAAGAAAATTTGGAAGTTNTCTCTTGGTAACACTCTAGAAGATGAGGGTGAAGATATTTTCAATGAGTGTATTGAGAATAACTATATCCTTCTAGGCTGGGGCGAAGATATCAACTTTACGGGTTGCGAGAATAGAAAGCAGGTCGTTTCAAAGTTTGAATCTACCCGTAACATCTCTCTTTCGGATGACCCTTACAATTATCTAGCAACTGCCGTTAANAGCTTTAAGAACGTGATTAAAACTGGCGACCTAGTGATCATCTCTGATGGCAACCATAAATTTCGCGCAATAGCAGAGGTCACTGGAAACTATGAATTTCTAGACTTGCCTGATCGTATTGGCTATCAACAGTCAAGAAAGGTTAAATGGCTACGAGTGTATGAAACAAGCCTTCCTAAAGAAAAGCTGTTTGAAAAATCCCTGTCGCAAATGACTTTGTACAACCTTAAAGACAGTACGATTAACCGAGATAAACTTAAAGAGCTACTTACTGTACATTCAACTGAAAGCTCAGTTAATAAACCTCATTTAATCATAATCGATGAGATAAATAGAGGTAATATTTCGCGTATATTTGGTGAGCTAATCACATTATTAGAACCTGATAAACGTAAAGACAGGAGCGATGCACGCGAAGTTACGTTGCCCTACTCTAAGGAAAAGTTCTCAGTACCCTCAAACCTATACGTAATTGGTACGATGAACACTGCAGATAAATCGTTGGCGCAAATTGACTTCGCACTCCGCCGTAGGTTTGAATTCATTGAGTTGCTACCAGAACCTTCACACTTGAAGGAAGTTAAAGTTCATAATGTTCCAGTTTCTGAAATACTTGAAGTGATAAATCAACGTATCGAAGTATTATTAGATCGAGAGCACACTATAGGTCATGCTTACTTTTGGTCACTTATGGACCTACAATCAGATGAGGAAAGAGAAGAGGAGCTCGCCAATATATTTGAGAACCGTATTATCCCTCTACTACAAGAATACTTCTTCTCAGATTGGGAGCGTATTGGCTGGGTACTTAACGACCCTGCAAAAGATAGCAATGATAAATTCATTCAAGTTGATAGCTTAACACCCGATGTTAAATGGCTATTTCATGATAGTGTGACCGACCAAATTATGGACAGACGTTATCGTATCAATAATGAAGCTTTCAATCGTCCGAAAGCCTATGCGGGAATTCTCTCTGCTGATCTACAGGCTAAGTAATGCTAAAAAATATTCAGGTCAGAGAATACGCTAGGCTCACTACTGACACCTCGGTTAGTCCTACACCAGATTTGGCGATCGTAAAGCCCGATACTTTTAACTGGCTGGTCAGCTTAAGCGAACAGCCAAATTCTGGTAGATTTATCAGCTTTGAAAAACCTGACTGTCTGAGGCTGCATTCTTATGTAGGGTATCTACAGAGTCCTGCTGGCGAAGGTATAGAGGTCTTACCTAAGATAAGTAATTCAGAGCACGACCCACAAAACGGCAGAGCTGTATTGTGTAAGATGCTGTGCTCAGCGCTACACCTTCCCTACAAGGAAGCTCATGCAGCTCAGCTCACCCGCATGAACTTGCCTATACATGAATGGATTTATAATCAATTCTTAACTCAACTAAACGGATTGGTTGCTTCAGGCTTGCGGTTTGACTATCTAAGAGTGGAAGAGGAAAGTAAGTTCATACGTGGTCAGTTAAATGTGACTGCTCAGCAACGTCAACCTGCTGAGCGCGCCCACCTTTTTCATATAAGACATGATATCTATCATCCTAATCGTTTAGAAAACCGTCTTATAAAATCTGCACTAGACTACATCCAAGATAACTGCCGTAGTCCTGAAAACTGGCATCTAGCAAATGAGCTATCGCATATTTTAAGCCCAGTTAAAAGCCTTGCTAACCCTATGAGTCTAATGCTGAAATGGTCGAACAGCAAAACCCTACATAACTATCAGACTATAAAGCCTTGGTGTGAAGTCATTCTGGAAAAAATGAACCCTCACTTCCAAAAAGGCTCACACAGAGGTATCTCTCTACTATTTCCAATGGAACGCTTGTTTGAGGAGTACGTTGCCGCTTGTCTTAAAAAATTGGTTAATTCTCCATGGCAGCTTAAAACTCAAGCCTCTAGTAAGTATATGATTGAAGCAAGAGATGAGCTATGTGATACAGATAAAAACCGCTTCTATTTAAAACCCGATTTACTCATAGATAATCGTGGTAAGCACCGCTACGTGATGGACACAAAATGGAAGCTAATTAATAGCTTTAATAGTGAAAAGAACTTTGATCTTAGCCAAGGTGATATTTATCAAATGTTTGCCTACGGGCATAAGTATTTATCTGGTAAGGGTGATTTGATGCTTATTTATCCTAAGCATGAGAAGTTTGCCTTACCTATGCCTTATTTTAAGCTAGATAGTGATTTACGACTTTGGGTAATTCCCTTCTGTATAGAGTCTGATAGCTTGGTTGATGGAGAATGGATAGATTATTTTTTAACATTGTAAATAGATATGTTAGGACATGACGCAATGACTCAGCATAACGATAACTTAATACAAGATGATATATCGCAAGCCATATGTAATAACTGTGACCAAGGTAGAGAAGCTTCAAAGCATATACCGAATTGTAACTACCCCCTAAACTAACACAGCTCAAACGTAGAATTTCTTATAAAATACCCATAAGGAGTTTTGATATGAGCAAACGAATGACTGAGACCCAAATAGTATCGATATTAAAAGAAGCAGAAGCTGGGATACCTGCTAAAGAGCTGTGTCGTAAATACGGGATTGCTAGCTCGACTTTTATAATGAGGAACGTTAAGAAACAGTCTGGGAGACTATTTTAGTGACGCAAGACGAAGCGATAGCGAAGTTAGATCCAAGTATGGTGGTATGGAAGCGTCTGACGTCAAACGCTTAAAAGAGCTTGAAGAAGAAAACCGTAGGCTTAAACAGATGTATGCTGATTTAAGCCTTAAAGCGCAAATGCAAGAAGAGATCATAAAAAAGCTATAGCGCCTGTACCCGAGCGCAAAGTCTGGGCACAAGAATTGCAGGCGCAGTATGGTGTTAGTATTGCGGTAAGTTGTCAGGTTGTCTGTATGAGTCGAACCGCTTACTACCATAAGCCTAAGCTATCTGATGATAGTGAGATTATTGATGTCTTAAACAAGCTTACTGACAAGCACAATCGTTGGGGTTTCCCATAGTGTTTTAAACGCATACGTAAGCTTGGCTATTCATGGAATCATAAGCGCGTACACCGTGTTAAACTTAAACCTACGCCGTAAGTCTAAAAGACGGCTACCAACACGTAACCCCCAGCCGTTAAGTGTGCCAAACGCATTGGGTCATACTTGGTCTATGGACTTTATGAGCGACAGACTACATAACAATATTCGCTTTCGAACCTTTAATGTGATTGATGATTACAACCGTGAAGTATTAGGCATTGATATTGGTACCAGCATGCCTTCACTTCGAGTAATTCGTTACCTTGACCAGCTAGCCGAGTGGCATGGTTACCCTAAGCAAATAAGGGTAGATAACGGCAGTGAGTTTACATCCAGCGTATTCACTGATTGGGCATCAGCTCATGGCATCTATATTGATTATATCGAGCCTGGCTGCCCTTATCAGAATGCTTATATTGAACGGTTTAATCGTAGTTATCGCAATGAGGTTTTGGATTGTTATTTATTCAATGATTTAAACGAGGTTAGTAAGCTGACTGAGGAATGGATCAAGGTTTATAACACTGAAAGACCCCATGATTCACTTAATGATATGACACCTGCTGAGTACAGGCAGGTGGCTTAATTATTCTACGATGATGTTGTGTTAAGAATGGGGTATTTACAAGCCAAAGAACTATTCTCCTACAACTTAATCGTTCTAAGTATGAGCCAAAACTTATTTATCAAATATTTCTATCAGAATCTTTCATGAACTATATTTCTAGCAGCGCTACTGGTTCAACGGCTAAAGGTATTAAAAGAAAGACTTTTGAAAAGCTTAAACTAATTGTCCCAGTAAAATTAGAAGAACAAACCGCCATCGCTACTATTCTCTCCGATATGGATACCGAAATTCAGGCATTGCAGCAGCGCTTAGCCAAAACCCGCGATATTAAGCAAGGTATGATGCAGCAGCTGTTGACTGGTAAGGTGCGGTTGGCACATTAATAAGAAAAGTAAATATAATTAATAAATAGGACGACTCAATCAATGACCACTTTTGACTCCACCAAAATGCTCCTTAGCCAATTACTCAATGACATTAAGCTTGGCAAGGTTCAACTGCCAGATTTTCAACGTGGCTGGGTATGGGATGACGACCATGTCAGAGACTTATTGGTGAGTATCGCTCGCTCTTTCCCTGTTGGTGCAGTCATGCTACTCGAGACTGGAGGTGAGGTGAGGTTTCAGACTCGCCCTGTCGAAGGATTAGAGAAGTCGATTGATGTCAGTGTAGAGCCGCAAAAGCTCATCCTTGATGGTCAACAGCGCCTGACCACCTTAACGCAAGCGATAGGGTTGACAACGCCAGTGCAGACCCGCACCAGTAAAGGCAAAGCCATCCAACGTCACTATTATTTTGATATTCGTAAGGCTATCGAGTCCGAAGATTATATCGAAGACGCTATCGTCTCTGTAGATGAAAACAAACAAATCAAAAGCAACTTCGGACGTGATATCGATATAGACTTATCAACTATCGAAAAAGAGTGCGAACATATGATGTTCCCTTGTGACCAGATGTTTAACTCTAATATGTGGCAGATTGAGCTGAGTAAATACTTGAATACAAACGCTGATAAACAAAGTGATTTGTTCGTCTTCATGGAGTTTTTGACCAAGATTATTCACCCTTTTACCACTTATCAGCTCCCCATCATTGAGCTAAAAAAAGAATCCACAAAAGAAGCAGTATGCTTAGTATTTGAAAAGGTAAATACAGGCGGCGTCCAGCTTTCGGTGTTTGAGCTAATCACGGCAAGTTATGCAGCTGAAAGCTACAATCTGCGTGATGACTGGTTCGGATCTGACATTCGCAATGTTAACTCTCGTCAATCTCGTATTACATCACATCCGTTATTAAAGGGCACTGAGGCCACTGAAATATTACAAGCCGTGACTATCCTGCATACCTATGATTTGCGAAAAACTGACATAGATGCAGGTAAAACAGGTAAGCAACTGCGCCCTGTAAGCGCAAAACGTACCGACATGCTCAAATTACCCCTGTCAAGTTGGCAAGCCTATGCTGATGCAGTGGAGCAAGGTTTTAAACAAGCGGCTCAATTTTTACGCAAAGAGTATTTTTATACCCGAAGCGAGCTGCCATATAGCACGCAAGTTGTTCCTCTAGCAGCAGTGATGACAAAGCTAGGTAATCGCTGGCTGGAGCCGAGAATCTATGAAAAGCTGGCTAGATGGTATTGGTCTGGTGTGTTGGGCGAGTTATACGGCGGCGCTGTAGAGACACGTATCGCTAATGACTTTGAAGAGCTGCTCGCATGGTTCGATGACGATAGCAAATTACCACGCACCGTGAGCGATGCATTTTTTCAACCAGAAAGGTTACATAGCTTACGCTCGCGTAATAGCGCAGCGTATAAAGCCATTAACATCCTGATACTACGTGAAGGCGCAAAGGATTGGTTCTGGAAAGCCACTATTCAAGAGCTAGATGCCGAGCAAGAGCTTGCGCTTGATATCCATCATATCTTTCCTAGAAAATGGTGTGAAGATCGAGGGCTAGATTATAGGGTTTACGATAGCATTCTCAACAAGACCAGCATCTCATATAAAGCCAATCGAAAAATAGGCGGCGATGCGCCCTCTATTTATTTGCCCAAGATTCAAAATGAAAAACAAGTCGGTTTATCAGATGAGCAAATGAATGAGCTACTTGCCAGCCACTCAATATCCCCCACTCTACTGCGTGAAGATGACTTTGACGGATTTATAGCGGATAGACGCAATCAGCTTATTGCCCTGATTGCTAAAGCCATGGGCAAAGAAGTTGAAGAACGAGGCGAGTATGAGTAACTCTGTGGAAGAGTCCCAAAAAGAGTGTCAGTACAAAAGTGAATCGCCTCACAAATTACATCAACAGATTATATCTGTAGCGAAACTGTTGAATGAGGACTCACTTACTATCCCTGATTACCAGCGTCCTTATAAATGGACTGCTCAAAATGTCATGAGTTTATTCGATGATATTAGAATGCACAGTGATAAACTAGCCTACCGTTTAGGCACGGTGGTATTGCACAATAATACCGAAAAAAGCAGGTTAGATATTGTCGATGGTCAACAACGCACCCTTACCCTAATGTTGGCTTTACTAGCTATTAATACTTATTGTCAAAACAACAGAGAATCAGACGAAGTCAAAAGTATCCGTAAGGTATTGGATGAGCTGCCTCAGAAAGTCCAAACTTTTATTAACAGACCTCAATTTAAAGATGATTTCTCGCTATATAACCTACATGAAAACTATAAAGTTATCTCTAATATTATTAGCAGAGGCGACTTTAACCTTGAACATATTCGGTTTCTATTAACTCGATGCGAAGTAGTGATATTTGTTTTAGATACAGAATCTGAAGCGTTTCAGTTTTTTGATTCTCAAAACTCCCGAGGTAAAGATCTTTACCCTCATGATCTACTAAAAGCGTTTCATTTACGCGAGTTTAAGACTGATGATGACGCATTAAGAATAAAGACTGTCGACTACTGGGAAAATCTAGATGATGACAGACTGGACAAATTATTCTCAAATCATTTATATCGTATTAGACGCTGGTCGCGGGGTCAGTCAGCGCAGACATTTACCAAAGATAATGTTGTAGCATTCAAAGGCATTACTCTAGAGGCAGAAACACTTCCGCCTTATACCAGACACTTAGCCATCACTCACCACTATATTGATGACTATAACAACAGTGTCCATTGCAAAATCGCAGGCAAGCCCACTGCTTATCCTTTCTCTATTGATCAAACCATCATTAACGGCAGACGGTTTTTTGAAATGGTGGCGCATTATGATGCGCTGATAATTAAGTATAAAGCCATTAATAATGATCAAAAGTATGATTCTAAGCAAATCGTTACCCTATTTGACCACGCATTAAATAAGCGCGCCTCTAAAATAATGAATACCTTAGATTCTTATAATGACTATCAACGAAAGCGTAAAGGAGACAAGCTGACACGTAACCTCTTTGATAATGCGTTAATTTATTATATGGATAAATTTGGCACAGAAGAGCTGTCACATGCAGTAGAGCTTCTATTTGTATGGGCTTATAACGTTCGACTAACAAACTATGGTGTCGGCCTTAGTACAGTCGATAATCGCGCAGCAAACAATAAAGGTATGTTTGTGCGTATCAACGAGGCGATATCACCAAAGAACGTTGTCATTACTTCTATACCGTCTCTTAAAGTCAGCGAATTAGCCACTAATCATAAGCCTGAAAGTAATAGCGATATTTACACGTTATTTAATTGTCTTAACTACATAGATACGTCAGGAGAATAACATGACAATGAATAATTCAAGTGTGAAAGTAAGTTCTTTACCTATCAAAAAGCTGCTGACCAATAGCGATAAATATGTCATTCCGATGTATCAACGTAACTATGCGTGGGGCACTGTTGAGATTGAAACATTAATCAAAGATATTATTGACGCTTATAATCGTGACCCAAACTTAACTTACTATTTGGGCACCTTAGTTGTCTTTGAAAAATCCACTACCAGTCAATCCTTGTTTGAAGTAATAGATGGCCAGCAACGCTTAACCACCCTAACCTTACTGGCAATATATTTACATCATAACCATCGTCAGTATTGTCACTCTTATTTAGAACACTTCAACCAGCCAAACTTATCCTTTGAAAGCCGCCCACATTCAGCTTACACTTTATCTTTACTTTATAACGATGATTCAGCCCGCTTTACCAAAGACACGTCTATCAATCAGTCTATTATCGATGGTTATGACATTTTAACCAAAACAATGAAGCATCTTTTTGATGGAAATAATGAAGTTATACCCATCAATGATTTTTGTACCTTTTTGTTCGATGAAGTAGAGATAGCAAGAGTTCCTGTTCCTCAAGAGACCGATCTTAATCACTACTTTGAAGTCATGAACAACCGAGGTGAGCAATTAGAAAAGCACGAAATCATTAAGGCCAGACTGCTATCAGCGATTAGCCGTGACACTTCTGCCGATACAGAGCGAACACAACACTGCAAGAGCCTGTTAAATTTGATTTGGAATACTTGCAGTCATATGAATAAATACGTGCAGTATGGCTTCACAACTGATCTACGTAAAAAGGTCTTTTCATCAGACTGGGCACATTTTGAGCCAAAAAACTTTTCTGATTTGCTTAAACTTTATACTCAAGATTGCAACGAGCAAACTACCAAAAAGAGTAAAGATAGCTCTAAAATAGCTTCAGAAGTAGAGACTCAAAATATCATTAGCTTAAGTGACATTTTATTCAATAATGACATCGCTATACCTCCTAATCCAGCCAAAAAAAATAAGAGCGATGAGGATGATGATGAAACCTATTATAGCCTGATAGATTTTCCCAATTTTTTATTGCAGGTGTTAAGAGTACACGTGACTCAAAACCTAGCTGACAACCCTAAAAATGACATTGTATCGCTTGATGACAAGCAGTTATTGATTGAATTTGATAATCATTTGATTGGTTCTAAGGTAACTAATAAGGTAACTAAAATAGAGCAGTTCCTTTACACCTTGTTGAAAGCAAAGTTTTTATTTGATCAATATATTATTAAGCGTAATACAGAAGCTAAGAAAGGCTATTGGACACTTGAGCAGCTAATCAACGAAGTGTCAGGTCCTTCTTATAAACAAAATATGCCAAAGGACTCAACTAGACCAGACTTAAATGCCAGTTTAGTTACTCTACAAGGTGCCTTTCATGTCTCTGCACCTACTCTAAATTCTAAATACTGGTTAAATGCCTGCTTGCAGTATCTTTATTTGATGTTTGACAAGCGTGAGCAAGGTATCGATGGCGAACAATTTCTGAGCTACCTCGATGGGCTGGCTAAAGCATATATGCTTAAAAGGTATATCGCTCAATCTGAACGAACCACACCTAATAGTATCGTCAATGACTACTTTCAAGAGTTTTGTCATCATATAAATGACAATAGTGAGACAACTTTGTCCAGTCCATCGCTATCACCTCCAACTATTGAATTAGAGAAACTGTCACAGCAATTAAGATACCCTTACATCAATGTCTTTGTATTCAACTATTTAGATTACTTGATTTGGTTGAAGGGTAACATTAAATCAGAGGATAAAAAGAAATTCAGACCCTCTACACAAGGTTCTATTGAACATTTCATTCCTCAGACTCCAATTCATAAAATCGAAAAAGTCGACTATAACATCGATGATATTCATCGCTTTGGTAATCTTTGCCTTATAAACAGAGGTTTAAACTCCCGTGTTAGTAATCATCAGCCTTTAGCTAAAAAAGAATATTATGATGAATCATTTAAAAACCATATTGATTCTTTAAAGCTTTATAAGATGATTGAGACGCTAGAAAAGCATAAGGATGAATGGAATCTAGAAGCAATTACTGAACATGAGAATGAAATGTTTGGTATTCTCGAAGAGGCACTAGGTATAGAAATCAAGGAAACAAGTCATGAGTAACGTCACCGACATAGAAAGACTCACGCAAAACCGTGTGATACGATTTTTTACCGACACGCTAGGCTATCGCTATCTAGGCGACTTCAAAGACTGACCTAATAACAGGAATATTGAGCCTGAGATTTTAGCGGCATGGCTAAGCTCACGTAACGTCAGCCGTACATTGCAAAATAGAGCCATTAACGCTCTAGAAAAAGCTGCTGCTCTGGGCAGTGGCGTTAAATTATACGATGCCAATAAAAAGGTCTACGAACTACTGCGCTATGGCATCAAAGAAAAAAAAGGCACCGGCGATCATAAAGAAACCATCTGGCTGATTGATTGGCACAATATAGAGGCCAATGACTTTGCCATTGCCGAAGAAGTTTCTATCGCAGGCGAGAATAAAAAACGTCCTGATATTGTCCTCTATGTTAATGGCATTGCACTGGGCGTTATTGAACTCAAACGCTCTACTATCAATGTTACTGAAGGTATTCACCAGAACCTAGACAATCAGAAAAAAGAGTTTATTCGCAGCTTCTTTAGCACCATACAATTGGTTATGGCAGGGAATGACACTCAAGGCTTACGCTATGGCACCATTGAAACGCCTGAGAAATACTATTTAGAATGGAAAGAAGCCAACCCCAATCATACGCCCCAGTCTGATATTAGTGTACCGACTCATCTTAGCAAACGCTAACTTCACCGATCAGCCTTTAGACTTCCATCTTTATCATATGTGCAATAAGCACAGATTTTTAGACATCATTAACAACTTTATTGTCTTTGATTCAGGTATTAAAAAGACCTGCCGACAAAATCAGTATTTCGGTATACAAGCGGCAAAAAAACATATTGCACAGCATAAAGATGGCATCATTTGGCATACGCAAGGTTCAGGCAAAAGCTTGACCATGGTATGGCTGGCTAAATGGATACGAGAGAATGTCACCAATAGCCGTGTACTCATTATTACTGACCGTACCGAGCTTGATGAACAGATTGAAAGAGTATTTTTCGGTGTCGATGAAGCGATATATCGCACCAAGAGCGGTGCTGATCTTATTACTCAGCTAAATCAGCCTAACCCTTGGTTGCTTTGCTCTTTGGTTCATAAGTTTGGTCGTCATGGCGATGATGACGATAATACAGAGGACACGGACGACTTTATAAAGGACATTCAAGCCAGCCTGCCATCAGACTTTAGTCCTAAAGGTGACTTATTCATCTTCGTTGATGAATGTCATCGCACTCAGTCTGGTAAGCTGCACAGCGCTATGAAGGCGCTATTACCAGAAGCTATGTTTGTCGGTTTTACAGGAACGCCTCTACTCAAAAAAGATAAAAAGAAATCTATCGAAGTCTTTGGTCCTTTTATTCATACCTATAAGTTTGATGAAGCAGTCGCTGACGGTGTAGTGTTAGACCTTTTATACGAAGCGCGTGACATCGACCAACAGCTTACCTCCTCTAAGAAAGTTGATGAGTAGTTCGACGCCCATACTCGTGGTTTGACTAACATTGCTAAGAGCCAGCTCAAACAAAAATGGGGAACTATGCAGCGGGTTCTGTCTAGCCAATCGCGCATAGAGTGCATCGTCAATGACATCTTGCTCGATATGCAGAAAAAGCCCAGGCTTATGGATGGTCATGGCAATGCCATGCTTGTGTGCAATAGTATTTATCAAGCCTGTAAATCTTATGAGGCCTTTGAGAACTCTTTCTTGAAAGGCAAAGTGGCAATTGTGACCAGTTACTTACCAACTGCAGATAGCATCAAAGGGGAAGAAACTGGCGAAGGCATGACAGAGAAGCTTTTCAAATATCGAATCTATCGCAGCATGATTGCTGATTATTATGATATCAGCGAACAAGAAGCAGGCTCTAAGGCCGAGGACTTTGAAAAGTCAGTTAAAAAACGCTTCATTGAAGAACCAGGTCAAATGCGACTGTTGATAGTTGTAGATAAACTACTGACAGGATTCGATGCACCTTCTGCTACTTATCTATATATTGATAAAAAGATGGCTGATCACAATCTTTTTCAGGCCATTTGCCGGGTTAACAGACTCGATGGTGCAGAAAAAAATTATGGCTATATCATTGATTATCAGGATCTATTTCAGTCTTTAAACAGTACTATTTCTAATTATACGCAAGGCGCATTTTCAGATTATGAAGATGCAGATATTGATGGGCTGTTAAAGAACCGCTTAAGTGCGGCAAAACAAAACTTAAATGATGCCTTAGAGATGGTCAGAGGGCTGTGTGAGCTTGTTAAGTATCCTAGGAACATACAAGACTACGCTGCTTACTTTTGCCCTAGTGAAGATGTGACTGAAGCTGATAAAATAGACAAGGAACAACTGCGCCTCACCTTATATAAAAGCGTCTCTAAGCTGATACGTGCTTATGGAAACATCGCCAATGAAATGTCTGACGCAGGATATAATGACCAAGAAATCAAACGCATCAAAGACGATGTAAAGCACTTTGAGTCGGTTCGTAATAACATCAAGCTTATGAGTGGCGACCATATCGATATGAAAAGCTATGAGCCAACCATGCGTAGGATGTTAGACACTTATATTCATGCCACACCTAGCGAGACGGTTATCGACTTTGAGGATTTAGGACTCATTGAGTTAATTGTCAATCAAGGGCCTGAAGCTTTAATCAAAGCCATACCTGAGGATATAGCGAGCAACCCTGAAAACGTCGCAGAGACCATAGAGAACAATGTTCGAAAAACGATTGTCGATGAAAACCCTGTCAACCCAAAGTACTACGAGCATATGTCTGCCCTACTCGATGAGCTCATTGAGCTACGCCGACAAAAAGCCATTGCTTACGCCGAGTACTTGCAAGAAATACGCAAGCTAGCCTCTAAAGTAATCAGCCCAACTGGCAGCGCAGCTGGTGACGCATACCCTGAGACCATTAATACCCCTGCCAAACGCGCTTTGTATGATAATTTGGATCAAAACGAAGAGTTGGCTGATAAAGTAGATGCTGCTATTAGGCTCAATAAACAGGCTGATTGCTGGAGTCATCTACTAAAAGAGCGCAAGATTAAAAATGCAGTGCATCAGACCATTTCCGAGTATCAAGTTGATATCGATATCGACGCATTGATTAACTTAGTTAAAGCACAACAGGAATATCAGTGATTGTTCAGTCAGCCTTTATTAAGATTGGTGAGTTAGGTATACATCTGACTCGTAAGGAGATTAAAAACCTACATATCAGCGTCATGCCACCTGATGGACAGGTCAGAGTATCTGCACCTGATGCCATGACTGAAACCGCCATTCGTATGGCTGTCATCCACCGTATACCTTGGATTAGACGTCAGCAGGCTGCCTTTACCAAGCAAGAGCGCCAATCAGCTCGAGAGATGGTAAATGGCGAAACGCATTATCTATGGGGCAAACGCTACCGACTTGAAGTTATTGAGAGCGATACCCTCAAATCGCAGACGGTAAAACTAAAAAGCGGTAAGCTTATACTAACCGTAAATAAAGGCCTATCTGATGAAGTAAGACTTAAGCTATTGACTGAATACTATCGGGGCCGACTAAAAGCTAGAGCTCCCGATCTTATCGATAAATGGTCGAAGAAAACTGGCGTCACTATCAGCGATTGGCAAATCCAAAAAATGAAAACCAAATGGGGTAGCTGTAATATAGAAGAAGGTAACATACGGCTTAACTTAGACCTGGCCAAAAAACCACTGCTTTGTTTGGAGTACATTATCTTGCATGAACTGCTACACTTCAAAGAACGGCAGCACAACGATAGATTTAAGGCCCTGCTCGACACTCACATGCCCGATTGGCGATCTAGACGAGATTTACTAAACCAAATGCCATTAAACCAAGAAAACTGGAAACATCAAGATTAGTTCTTTAATTATAGACTGACTCTTAGAACTGAGCCTATACCTACTCCTCAGCATATATTGCTTTTAAATGAAAAGAGTTAGGTTCATCACTAATACTGGTGCAGTAGTACGTATATAATTCATCAGCCATAACGTTCTTGTCAATAAATGCCACTATATAAGAAGTAGTATCTAGTGAGGGGCTTTCGCTACTCTCCATACCTAACAATAGCCCTTTGATATTAAGGTTTTTAGGGAAATGACCAACCAACTCATTGGCTGCTTTTTTTGCCATATCTGTGTCAAATCCATCTGTTATATGAGTTTGAATAAATTTATATGATTTCTCTCTTTCGAATAAGTTTTTGATATCGTTAACATCTATACCTATTAAGCCACGTGGACTGATATCCAATAACTTAACTACTTGATTTACGTCTTCAGGCTGACACCTAACAATGCCCTCTATAATATCTAAGCGATCAAAATCCATATCATTTATTTGCAATCCCACTAAAAACCAAGCCTCTGACTTCTGTTTTAGCTCTAGTAGCGCCTGCTCGTCCCAATCCTCACTGATAATAAAACAACCAATAGCAGACCTAGGGTAACGATCCATAGTTCGTTGATATAGGAATGCATTAGGTGTGTCATCTATATACGATTCGTCCAGATGGTATTTCATTGCTATACTCACTGATAATTAATGTTTCTTCGCATGATTGGAAGTATCAAATTTTAGTGCGAGTTAAATCATATTCGGTTTTATTTACTTATATTGCTAGTTATTGATTTGCTTTAGCATTTCGACAGTGTTTATATCGTAACTACCTTCAAAGTACTGATCCAAAAGCTCGTTAAAAACACATTTTCTATTAGGGGATGCTAAGGTAAATAACGTTAGCGAAGATTGCAGCTTCAGATGGTCCGGTGAACCAAAGACATCTAAAGCGCTTTTGTTAGGATGCAACAGTAATAATTCAGCACATTCTAGCAACCGTGCTCCAAGCACCTCATGCTGCAAATACGCTTTCGCTTGCTCCAGACTCTCTATTGCAAATCGTCGAGACATTTTGCTATGCCCTAACCCTTTCATCTGTGGAAAGATAAACCACATCCAATGCGTGCGCTTACGACCTTGGGTCAGCTCTTCAATCACTTGTGAATAGATAGTATCTTGAGCTTGGATAAAATCATCAAATAAATCTTTATCTATCTTTGTCATTTTCTGCACTCCTTGCACTTTAATTAATGAGCGTTTGCCTACCTGCCACGCTAACCAGCCACATATATCGCCCCCATCCAGCAATGTTCAGGTTTATCAATTATCCTATTGCCGTAAAACACTTCTGAATCATCAGCAATTCGGTTTTCAACCGCAGTTGTGACGCTAAAAAACTCATCAAGAGATAATTTATTATCACTTTCAATATCAAGCATCATATACTGGATACTAAGATCTTCAGGAATTTGATTGAGCAGATGATTAACGGCACTTTTTACTTGTTCTGAATCTGGCATGCCCGTTATTCTAGTATGTACAAATTTAGCAGTCTTTTCAGATCCGCAGGATCTTTTGATATCATTAACATCTATACCAACCTTATCCCGATCATATAGTACCGATTCAAATACGCTTATCACCTGCTCGACTTCATCCGCTTTGCAAATAATGATCCCGTCTATTACCTCGAATCTATCAATATGCTTATCTGTGGTTTGTAGCGCAAACAATGTGCAACCGACTTGTTGTTGTAGATTTAGCAGTGACTGTTCATCCCAGCCATCTTCGATAACGATAAACCCAACCTCAGACAAACGATAACGATCTGCCTGCGGCTTGTACAATGTGGTGAAGGCTACTGGCTTTGTCTGAAGCTCATCATAATGTTCTTCGTTGATGTCGTTTTTTAGAGTCTGTTTATCTTTATAAATACTATCTACTGTCATACTCAGCTCCTTTCTAAAGTAAAATCACTAATTACTATTATAAAACTGCATCCCACTTTCTAGGCGCTCAAAGATAACTGCCTTTAGCTCCAATGGTTCAATGACGACGGACAATTGCGACATACTTACCAACCAATCTTGCAGACGAGTAGTATTAGCAACCGTAGCGCTAACTTGATTCCAATTGTCATCAATAATAGTAATCTTCTGATCTATCGATAATGGACGCTCGTATAAATGCTGACAGGCATACTTTTGTACTTTTAAAACCAGTTTAATCCGGATATTATCAGTCGGCTCTAACCTACCCAGTTTATGCAAACTCTTTAACGAAAAAGTGTCTCGCCCTACCCAGTCAGGTACTGGCTTATTCATGACTACTACCTCGATAATACGATTGACCGCAAAATTACGATGCTCCTTTAGTAACACATCATCATCGATATGATCATCAGCAGAATTAAAACCTGTGAGATAGATCATATTGTCAATAAAGATCAGTCCTAGTGTCTGGGAGACACTTGCCCGAAGCGCAAGACGTAAGGCTATGGCTATAGTGGAATATGATTTTATCATCAAGGCCTGAGATACAACTTTGATGCTTACGCACTAATGCAGGCTCAAAGCTGCTATCGCGGTCTCTTGGGGCGGATATCTCAAGATCGCCTGTGTCACTGCGGACGGTCTTTTTAGTGTGCCCGTTGCGCTTATTAGGTTTATCGGCTTTCTCATGCTTGGGGTAACCGAGGTGGTCTTCCATCTCGGCTTCAAGTGCGGTGTCGATAAAAGATTGCATGAGCTGCCTCTGAAAGTCTTTGATGTCATCGAAGCTGTTCATGCTACCAGCCATTTGCTCGGCCAGTTTTTTAATGTC